>ERZ773138.115-NODE-115-length-95984-cov-10.551377_pt1 | contig 95984 bp, 92 predicted proteins | sample MGYA00511114_ERZ773138 | MGnify/ENA primary metagenome ERZ773138 (study PRJEB29015, sample SAMEA2737805) | human gut metagenome | biome: human gut; feature: human-associated habitat; material: faeces | place: China | collected 2012 ...
GCAATGATGGCATATCAGATTGATTTTGCCGACAATCCGGATGACAAGGAGATTACAAAGCGGATTCAGAAGATCAAACAGTTGTATGATATTGGATTATATGATGGTCAATTTGAAGTAAGCAAAAAACAGGCAGAAAAAATTGTTATGCAGTTAGATAATGCAGTTGAAAGGTATGATTTGTCAAAAAAGCAGTCGTGTTCTGAATTGACATATAAAGAAATTGAAATAAAAGAGAATACTACTGACGTTGAAAAACTAACGGATTCAAGTCTTGAAAAAAATATTGTAATTAGTGATGTGTGGAATTTGAGTGAAAATATTGAAGTATTGGGATTTTATTATGTAGTGTCACCGATTTGGGATGTTAATTGTGATGATGGAACTCATCCGCCAAGATCATTATTTTATGATGGAAATATGATTGATAGATCTATACCGTATTGTAATATGATTGTTTATAAAGACACAAATAACAAATATTATTTCCGTATATGCAGATGTGTACGAAGAGACTGGTTTAAACCACAAGAGTGGTAAAAAGAAATGTGTTGAGGGCAAATCATATGAAGAAAAAATTAATAAAGGTTTAATGATATTGCTTGGAATGACATATAATGATGGTATAGAAGATATAGATTATTTAATAAATAAAATATTAAATTTAAGAATTTTTGAAAAAGATAATAAAATGAATTTAAGTGTAAAAGATATTAATGGAGATATTTTGTTGATTCCTCAGTTTACTTTATATGCAAATCCATATGATGGGAATAGACCTTCATTTAATGATGCATTAGATAAAGAAGAAGCAGAAGAATTATTTTGTATATTTAAAGAGAAAATCAGCAGTATTTATAATAGTGTTAAATTTGGTAAGTTTGGTTCAGATATGAAGGTATCTCTTATTAATGATGGACCTATTACAATAATAATAGAATCTAAAGAGAAGGTGAAAAAATGAAAAGAATAAATTATAAATTATTAAATACTTTAATTTTATTAACTATAGTTTATGTACTTTTTTTATTAAGAGATTTATGGGGTGGCGTATTTTTTAAAGTACTTGCAATATTAAAGCCATTTATAATAGCATTTGTAATTGCGTATGCTTTTTATCCATTTTTAAAATTTCTTGAAAATAAAAAATGGCCAAAGGGTCTTGCAGTAACTTTTATTGTTTTGATTACAGTGCTTTTCCTAGGATTTATAGTATACTCACTTATTCCAGTATTTAGTGAACAATTAGTATCATTCTTTTCTAGTATTATAACTTTTGTTACTGATTTTGGAAGTAAATTTGATATAGATATTAGTCCAATAAAAACAAATTTATATGATATATTTAATAAAGTTTCTGTTAATATAGGAAAATATATATCAGATGGAGCATTAAATTTACTTAATGCATCAATAAACTTTATAAGTAATTTTATAATTGTATTTGTATGTTATATATATTTCCTTGCTGATATGGAAAATATTAGAGATAACGTTAAAGAGTATTATTTAAAGAAAAAGAAAAAAACATTTAAACTAATTGAAAAGGTTGATTATGAAACAACACAGTATTTTAGAGGATTATGCCTTACTTTAGTTATTCAATTCTTTGAGTATACGATTGTTTTCTTGCTTATAGGCCATCCAAATTTCCTTCTTCTTGGAATATTATCATCTATTTCTAGTTTAATACCATATTTTGGAGGATTTATTGTCAATGTTATAGCAATTATGATTGCAGCAGTAGTAAGTCCTAAACTTCTTATATTAACACTTATAGTTGCTATTGTACTTCCTAATATTGATGGATATATAATAAGTCCAAAAGTATATGGCAAGACAAATAATATTTCGCCACTTTTAACAATATTTGCGGTATTTGCAGGTGGTGTACTTGGTGGATTTGTTGGAATACTTATTGCACTTCCACTTACAATTATATTAAGAACAATTTTCAAGTATTATAAGGGTGATATATCTAAAAAAATAGATGATATAAAAGAAAAAATATAGGAGGGTTTATGGCAAATATAATAACATTTATAAGGATAATAGGAACATTTCCATTAATATTTATGCTTCTAAATAATGGTATAAATTTAAATTGTTTTATATTGTTTGTATTTTTAGGACTAACCGATTTTTTAGATGGTTACTTAGCAAGGAAATACAATAAATGTACCGATTTTGGAAAAATAATTGATGGTATTGCAGATAAATTTTTAATGTTATCTGTGACCATTTGTTTACTTATTAAAAATATTATTCCTTATTGGACATTATTAATATTTATTAGAGATTTTTTATCATGTATTTTTGCACTTAGTTATATGAAAAGAACTAAAATCGTTATTAAGTCTAATATATTTGGTAAAACTAAAACAACGCTTCATATAATATCTATTTCATTAGTGTTATTACTTGATAAATGGAATATAGTTTCTAGCATTTTACTTATAATTGCTATTTTATTATTTTTACCTGAATGTTTTTATATTTTAAAGTTTTTGAAAAATAGGAAATAATCCTATTTTTTTCTTGAATATATAAAGAATTTGTTGTAATATATAGATAAATTATTAATTAATTTTGTGAATAATTTTATTTTTAATTTGTATAAATTAAAGTTTAAATCATAAAAGGTAAAAGATGAAAATATTTCTAAATATCTGTAATATATGATATAATTTTAAGTGGTAGGTGAAAAATATGATACAAAAATTAAAAGGTATGTATGATGTATATGGTGATTTAGCAAAAAAACATGATTATGTAAAAAAATTATTTCAAGCAGTATGTGAAAGTTATAATTATTCTTACATAGAAACACCATTAATTGAAAGAAGCGAATTATTTCACAGAGGTGTTGGTGAAACAACTGATATAGTTACAAAAGAAACATATGATTTTGTAGATAGAGGTGGAAGAAATAACACTTTAAGACCGGAAGGTACTGCAGGTGTAGCAAGATCTATAATAGAAAATAAACTTTATAATACTCTTCCTCTTAAATTATGGTATTATGGTTCTATGTTTAGATATGAAAGACCACAAAAAGGTAGATATAGAGAACTTAGACAAATGGGTATTGAAAGTTATGGATCTAATAATCCTATAATGGATGCAGAAGTTATATCACTTGGTATTAATTTTTTAAGAGAACTTGGTATAAATGCTAAAGTAAAAATAAATTCAATTGGTGGTATTGAAACAAGAAATAAATATAGAGAAGCTTTAATAAAACATTTTGAGGGTAGCATTGATGAATTTTGTAGTGACTGCAAAGAAAGATTACACAAAAATCCTCTTAGAATATTAGATTGCAAGGTTGATTCTAATAACGAACTTATTAAAAATGCACCAAGTATATTAGATTATTTAAATGAAGAAGAAGATAAGTATTTTAAAAATGTTTTAGAATATTTAGATCAGTTAGAAATAGATTATGAAATTGATAATTCTTTAGTTAGAGGTCTTGATTATTATACAAATACTGTATTTGAATTTGTAAGTGAAATAGATGATTTTGGATCTATTGGTGGTGGAGGAAGATATGATAATTTATTATCTTCACTTGATGGACCTAGTGTACCTGCTGTTGGATTTGCATTTGGATTTGATAGAATAGTCGCAACTTTAGATGCACTTAATATTGACCCTGTTAAAGATAATGGTCTTGATGTATATATTTTAACAATTACTGATAAAGAAAATTTTTATGCTTTAGAGCTTGCTCAAAAACTTAGAATGTGTGGTTATAAAGTTGATCTAGATTTAACTGGAAAAAATATGAAAGCTAAGTTTAAAGAATCAGATAGATATAATAGTAAATACATAATTATGGTTGGAGAAGAAGAAGAATTAACTGATGTACTTACTATAAAAGATAATTTGACTAAGGAAGAAAAAAAGATAGAACTAGATAATTTAATAGATTTCCTAGACACAAATATATAATGAGAGTTGAATTAATAGAAAATTATTTAGAAGAATTATTACCTAATCCTAAGTGTGAACTTGAATATTCTAAAGATTATGAACTTTTAATAGCAATAACTCTTAGTGCTCAAACTACTGATAAAAGAGTAAATAAAGTAACAAAAGTATTATTTAATAAATATGATACTTTGGAAAAATTAAGAGATGCTAATATAGATGATTTAAAAAGTATTGTTAGAGAACTTGGTTCATATAATAAGAAAGCACTTTATATAAAAGAAATAGCAAGAATAATAGTAGATGACTATAACGGTATTATGCCAAGAAAAAGAAAAGATTTAGAAAAAATGCCAGGAGTAGGTAGAAAAACAGTTAATGTCTTATTTGGTGAACTTGAAATAGAACCTAATATAGCAGTTGACACGCATGTAACAAGGGTTAGTAAAAGACTTGGACTAGCTAAAGAAAATGATGATGTTTACGAAATTGAAATGAAACTTAGAAGAAAATTTAAAAGGGATACATGGATTAAAAGACACAAACAATTAGTCTTATTTGGTAGATATTATTGTAAAGCAATAAAACCAGAATGTGATACTTGCAAACTTAAAAAAATTTGTAAGGAGAAAAATAAAAAATGACATGGATTATGTATGCAGTTTTACCAACATTGTTTGATGTTATTATAGTAAAACATAAGAGAAATAAAACTATTAAAAAAATTAAAGAAAAATTAGATGAAAAGGGATATATTATAGATGAAAAAGCTAAAAAGAGAATACCAAAATTCGTTATAAAAAATTATTTTAAAGAAGATTATGTTAAGTCAGATTGGACTTTAGATTTTTCATTTAGTTATTTACCGATAGCAAGAATATTTCTTATTTTCTCAAATATATCTTATTTACGTGGGAATTGTGAAGGTGGTAATGAAATTTATAAAGCCCTTGAAGATAGTGTATCTAAATCTGATGATCTTATCAGAATTTTAGAAAAGAATAAATATATAAGTGCAGATAAAGAAAAACAACAAAGGATTAATGATATAAATAATGCACTAAAAGAACTTACTGGTGAATCTGATGATATTACTGCACTTGAAAATAAATATAAAAATATGGATGATACTACAAAAATAAATAGTACAGATGATATTAACACATTAAAAGAAAAAAGAAAAATTCTAGATAATATGAAAGAATTAAAAATTAATGAACAAAAAAAAGATAATGTAGAGTCAGATGCTTTGTTACTTGAGTATAAACCTAGTAAAAAGAATAATAATTAATTTTTGTTCTTTTTTATGTTATATATGTCATAATTTAAATAAACTAATTAAAAAATTTGTTAAAATATTATTATTTAAAGAAAGGAGAATATAAATGAAAAATAAAATAACTATTGTTTCTACTTTTAAAGAGGGTTATGCAATAGCAAGAAAAGAAATAAATCAGAAATTTTTATATGGTTATGTTAATGAAGAATTAAATGAAGTAATACCATTTATTTATGATATGGCCTTTCCCTTTATGAATGGGAGAGCTTACGTAAAAAAAGATGATGATTTTTTCTTTATTGATAAATATGGTAATGTTGCAGAAAATGAAAGACCAAAAGGATTAAGTTTAATAAATAATTGCAAGGGGGAAAAATAGATAAAATGATAGGAGTAGTAATAGGCTCATATATAATTTTACCATCATTATTTAATTATATTGTAGCAAACTATAAAAGAAATAAAACTATTAAAAAAATTAAAGCAAGCTTAAATGAAAAGGGCTATAATGTAGACAAGAGAATGGAAAAGGATATAGTTGAAAGAATTATTGTTGATTACGAGAAAGAAAAATATGAAGATTCAGCTTGGTATATTGATAAGGCTTTTAGTTTTACGCCGATTATTAGATGGATGTTATTACCATCTAGTATACGATATTTATGTGGAGATTACAGCGGCGATAATAACTCATATTGGTATTATGAAGATATTGTTGATTATGATAAAAAAGTCATCAAATTTTTAGAAAAATGGTGTTACATAACTGTTGATGAAGAAAAACAACAATGGATTAATGATAGAGATAATGCACTAAAAATTTTAGAAAAAAAGTATGATGATAATTCAGAAAATAATGAAGAAAATGTTATAGAAATATATGAAAATGATGATCTTGAACAATTAAAGTTAAAAAGAAAAATGTTAGACGAAATGATTGAATTGAAAAAATCACAAAAAAAAGATGCAAATAATAAACCAGATACTTTGTCACTTAAATACAAACCTGATAAAAAGAAGAAAAAATAACTATGGATAATTATTATTCTTTTTTTTTTATCTTATATATGCTATAATTAATGAGTATTAATTGAAAGAAGTGAGATAATGAAGAAATATAATAATAATGATTTTAATATTAAAAATGTAGGAGAAAATGTTGAACTTTATGGATGGGCTTCTAAAGTTCGTAATCTTGGAGGACTTATATTTATTGATTTAAGAGATAGAAGTGGTAAAGTACAACTTGTAATTAATCCTGATAATAATTGTTATGAAGAAGCATCAAAAGTAAGAAATGAATATGTTTTAAAGGTAAATGGTATTATAGAGGAAAGACAATCTAAAAATCCTAATATGGCTACAGGGGAAATAGAGGTAAATGTTAGTTCACTTGAAATATTAAATGAAGCTGCAACACCTGTATTTGAACTTGATAAAGATGATGCTTTAGAAGATACAAGACTTAAATATAGATATTTAGATTTAAGACGTGATAATATTAAAAATAATCTTATTACAAGACATAAAATAACTATGGCTGCTAGAAAATTCTTATCAGATAATGGTTTTATAGAAGTTGAAACACCAATACTTTCTAAATCAACACCAGAAGGAGCTAGAGACTATTTAGTTCCAAGTAGAGTAAATAAAGGAAGTTTTTATGCTCTTCCACAAAGTCCACAAATATATAAACAATTACTTATGATTGGTGGAGTTGAAAAATATTTCCAAATTGCAAGATGTTTCCGTGATGAAGATTTAAGAGCAGATCGTCAACCAGAATTTACTCAAATCGATATGGAAATGAGCTTTGTAAATGAAGAGGATGTTATGGATAATACAGAAAAATTATTCCAAACAATATTTAAAGAAGTAAAAGGTTATGATATAAAACTTCCACTTATGAGAATGAAATATGATGATGCGATTAACTATTATGGATCTGATAAACCAGATTTAAGATTTGATATGAAAATAAATGATGTTGCTAGTATATTTAGAAAATGTGATTTTGAATTATTTAAAAGAGAACTTGAAGATAATGGTATTATAAATGCAATTGTTGTCAAAAATGCAGCTGATAAATACTCTAGAAAAGATATAGATAAATTAACTGATTTTGTTAAAACATATAAAGCAAATGGTTTATTCTTCTTAAAATATAATAATAGTGAATTTACAGGTAGCATTGCAAAAATATTAATTGATGAAGTAAAAGAAGAATTAATAAAGAGTTTATGCCTAGAAGAAAATGATTTAATATTTGTAATTGCTGGTAAAAAACTAATTACTAAAACAAGTCTTGGAGCACTTAGATGTAAACTTGCTAGAGATTTAGATTTAATTAAGAAAGGTGATTATAAATTCCTTTGGGTAACTGATTTTCCATCATTTGAATGGAGTGAAGAAGAAAATAGATTTGTTGCATGTCATCATCCATTTACTGCTCCTAAAGATGAAGATATAGATAAATTATTAACAGATAAAGAACATTGTTATTCTAAAGCATATGATATTGTTTGTAATGGTTATGAAGCAGGTGGTGGTTCTATTCGTATTCATAATGCAGATGTACAAGAAAAAATGTTTGAAGCTCTTGAACTTACTAAAGAAGATATTGAAGAAAAATTTGGTTTCTTTGTAAATGCATTTAAATATGGAACTCCTCCTCATGGTGGACTTGCAATTGGTCTTGAAAGACTTACAATGCTTTTATGTGAAACAGATAATATAAAGGATGTAATAGCATTCCCTAAGACATCATCAGCAAGTTGTCTTATGAGTGAAGCACCTAATACTGTTTCAGAAAAACAATTAGAAGAATTAAATATAACTGTGAAGTAGCACGTAAATGCTGCTTTTTCTTTGACAATATTTATAACTTGTGATATTATAATTTTTGCAAAAAAAGGGATGGTATTATGGATATTGTTAATGATGAATTTTTTTTAGAATTAGAAAAAGATTATGAATATGGTAGATCACACATAAGAGAGTTATGGAATTTATTATTAGAAACATTTTCTTTTATAGAAAATGATGAGTTAGGCGCCTACGTTCTTGAACAAATAGTAGAGTATAGAAGTTCAAAAAAAGAAAAAATTCATGATAAATCATATTATAAAAAGGTAGGATTACCATTATCATGTTGCGAAGAATATTTACTTTTAGAATCTGATATTAAAAAAATAGTAGAAGCAATATATTCTCCAGTTTATGATAAAATGGAAAAGGATTATCTAAGTGATGAAAGAGAAAAAGATGCTTATAAATTTGTTTATAAAAAAAATCATGAAAAAAATTATTATGTATAAAAAAGTAAAGTTTTGTCAAAAGACTTTATTTTTTTAATATAAACATGTTATAATTAAATTGCCTATAAAAGGAACAATCAGGTGAACATAAAACCGACTAAATGACGAATAAGGGAATCAGAATTAGTAAACGGTGTTGAATACTTATATTTATATAAGGATCCTAAAGTTTATTATGGGATGCCCACCTGCACAAATGTGTAGGTTTATCGTCCCTGACCTTTTTAGGCATTTTTTTGTGAGGTAAAATATGTTTGATAGATTAGAAAAATTAATTGGGAAAGACAATTTAAACAGGTTGCATAATAAAACAGTAGCAGTTATAGGAGTAGGTGGTGTTGGTGGATACGTACTTGAAACTTTAGTAAGAAATGGTATAGAAAATATTATAATAGTTGATGCAGATACTATAGATATAACAAATAAAAATAGACAAATAATCGCACTTGATTCAAGCTTAAATATGAAGAAAGTTGATGCTTTTGAAAAGAGAATAAAAGATATAAATCCCAAATGTAACGTAACCAAATATGATATATTTTTAAATGAAGAAACTAAAAAAATATTATTTGATAATAAAATAGATTATTTAGTGGATTCATGTGATACAGTAACAACTAAAATAATGCTTATTAGAGAGTGTTTAAATAGAAATATTAAATTTATTTCAAGTATGGGAACTGGTAATAAATTTGATCCTACTAAATTAAAAATAATGGACCTTAAAAAAACAAGTTACGATCCACTTGCTAAAGTAATAAGACATGAAATAAATAAATTAAACATAACTGATAATATAACAGTATTATCTAGTACAGAAGTGCCTGTTAAAACAGGAATTAGAACACCAGCATCTTATAGTGTAGTGCCAAATACAGCAGGTATATTAATTGCGGATTATATAATAAAAGATATTTTAAATAATTCAATAATAAATTTGTAATCATTTGTCGAAAGTATTTATAAAATAAATTTATTGTGATATATTGTTTCCTGTAGTAAAAAAGGGGAGAAATATATGACTGAATTAGAGGAAAACTTAAAAAGACTTAAATATTACATTGATAAAAATAATATTAGTGAAGCATATGATATGATTTATAAAATAGAATTAGGAAGTTTATGTAATATAAGCTATAGAAATAGTTGTAAGTTTAAATATTTAAAAAATAAGTTAAAAGAAAAGATGACATTTAAAAATATGAATATACTTTCAAGAAAAAAATATGAAAGCAACTTAAATAAACTAACTTTATATCTAGCATATGATAGATATGATGAAGCATTAAAATATTGTCAAAAATTATATAATGATACTAATATGCCAATATTTAAATATTATTTAGGATATATATTTTTTATGAATGGTTCACATGAAGATGCAACTAAAATACTACTAGAATATATGGAAGAAGGATCTGAAAAATATTTTGAGAGTGTTAGAATGTTAAAAATAATGAACAAAAATGTTGAAAAATACTTAATATATAATTAAAAGGAACAATTACTTACTTTGTTCCTTTATTTTTTTTATTCTTTCATCTATAAGTGCTAGATTTTGTTCATATTTACTAGTTAATTTTGGCTTATAATATATTTTATTTATTAAATTATCTGGCATATATTGTTGAACTACAAAACTACCTTTATAATCATGAGGATATTTATAAATAGTAGAATCTATTCTAATTGTTTCTGGAATAGGGTAATTATTACCATTTTCAATATCTTTAATTGCATCATGTAGTGCGCTATATGCACTATTTGATTTAGGAGATAATGCCATTTCTGTAATTGTAACAGATAAAGGAATCATTGCTTCTGGCATACCAACTCTTTCACAAGCATTAATACATGCATCAACTTTAGGACCCATTGATGGATTAGCAAGTCCAATATCCTCATAAGCAATAACTGTCATTCTTCTATAAATACTATCTAAATCTTCAATTACAAGAAGTCTTGCAAGATAATGTAATGCTGCATTTACATCTGAACCTCTAATTGATTTTTGAAATGCACTAAGTAAATCATAATGACCTGTTTCATCTTTATCAGCAAATAATGCAGGTTTATTATTTATCTTAGTTACAACATCCATAGTTATATTTTTATCACTAGTAGAGTAATAACATATTTCAAGTAAATTATATGCACTTCTAAGATCTCCAGATGATAGTTTTGCAATGTATTCAATTACATCTTTTTTAATTTTTATACCTTTTAAATCTTCACATTTAATAGCTCTATTAAGTCCTTCTATAACTTCATCTAAAGTAAGAGGCTTAAGTTCAAATATTTGGCATCTACTTCTAATTGCTGGATTAATTTTGTGATATGGATTAGATGTAGTAAGACCAATTAAAGTAATAAGACCAGATTCTAGATGTGGAAGAAGTATATCTTGTTTATCTTTATTAAGTCTATGTATTTCATCCATTATAAGTACAATACCATCATACATTTTTGCTTCTTCTATTACAACTTCTATATCTTTTTTATTATTAACAGTTGCATTAAGTACTCTATATTTTTCATTTATAGATCCTGCGATAGCACATGCGATAGATGTTTTACCAATTCCAGGATTACCATATAAAATCATAGAAAATATTCTTTTATTATTTATAAAGTTTCTTATAGGAGCATTTTCTCCAACTAAGTGTTTTTGACCGATAACATCATCAATTGTTTTTGGTCTTAATTTAAGTGCGAGTGGTGTATTCATATTTATCAGTCCTTTCATATATAATTATACAATAATTTATCAATTATTCATATAATTTATTATGGATAAAGGCAAATTAGATAAATTAAAAGATATTAAAGTTGAAAATTTTGTTTGGGTAATTTATATAATAATTATTGTTCTTAGTTATTACGCAAATAGCGTTGAAAAGAAGTTTCTTTTATACGATGATCAAAAAAGTAAAAAGGAATACCAAGGATTAATGATTTTTATATTCTTAATATTACTTATAGTGTATTATTATTTTGCTCAGGATGGATACAATAAAATAAAAGAATTAAATTCTAGTGATTCAAATAAAAAGAAAGTATTATCGTATGCTGCATTTATAGGTTCATTTTTAATTTTAATTAGTGGAATTATATTTTTATATATTTTAATTGTTGATGATGAAATAGAAACTGAAATAGCATTTAATTAAAAATTAATAAAATGTAAAAAATAAAAGTAAGTGAAGCTAGCCCTGTGAATTGCGACTAAAAATGAAGATTAGAGAATAAACTCTAATTTTTTTAGCTATAATTTCAATTATGTAAATAATTGTATACTTTTTACTTATTATGTGTACATTAATTGACATTATTAAAATTAATTGTTATTATTAAAGCGACAAAGGAGAAAATATATGAGTAATATTTTAGATGAAATAGATAAAGATTATGATGAAAAGATAAGAAAAATTGATATAAAAATAGCTAAAGAAAGAAATAAAAAAGAAATAGAAAGTGAAAAAAAGAAAAAGGAAACTTTAAGCAAATTAAAAAAGATAGGATTTGTAAGTGGCGCTGTAATAGCTTTAGGTTTAGCAGCATACGCTGGTTGGAGCGCTCATGAAGCATATGAAGTTTCACAAGGTGAAAAAGTAATTTATAATAATTTCGAGTATAATGATTATGTTGGGCAAACTGAATGTTCTGAACATGGATTTGATTATAGTATTGGTAATTCTCCTGTTTCTTATGAAGAAGTTATCAGTTATTTAAGACAAAGCGCAGAAAATAATGGATATAATGATGTACAAGCTTATATTGCGTTTAAAAGAAAATTTAATGGAAGTGTAGCAGATGAAGTTGTTGGAAGAGATATATCAAAAGAAGAAATTCATAAAGAAGCAAAAAAAGCATATGTGAATGGTGTAGTTGATACTAAAGAAGAAGGTGTAAGTCATGGAAGATAAAAAAATGGAAATAATTACAGTAAAAGATATTGATTATGCTATATTAGATGAGATAGATGATTATATATATACTGTAAATGTTAATGATGGAAATGATGTTAAAATGTTTAAAATTGATGAAAGTAGTGAATCAATTAAAGAATTGACTGAAGAAGAGCAAAGCGTTGCATTAGTTAAATTTTATGAAAAACACAAAGATTTAGTAAGTACAAATGAATAATTTAAATGTCTATAAAGTTAGATTTAATTTCTAACTTTTTTTATTTTTACATAATATTTAAAAAAATATGAAAAATATTTCATATGAATATTGTTTCATATGAAAAAATATGATATTATGTATATGAAATTTATTTCATATAAGGAGGAGTTATGAATAATTTTATAGAATTTAAAAATGTAACAAAAGGTTACAAAATAGGTGATAAAACTTATAATGCACTTGATAATGTAAGTTTTTCATTACCAAAGGGGGAATTTGTTTGTATACTTGGTCCATCAGGAGCAGGTAAATCAACACTTTTAAACTTACTTGGAGGAATGGATACTGTAACAAGTGGTGATATAATAATTGATAAAGAAAATATATCTAAAAAAAGTGATAAAGAACTAACTAGTTATAGAGCAGAAAATGTAGGATTTATATTTCAATTTTATAATATACTTCCAACATTAACAGTTTTAGAAAATGTTGAAATAGTAAAAGATATTGTAAAAAAACCTAAATCTGCGAAAAAGATACTTAAAGAAGTAGGACTTGAAAATCATTTAAATAAGTTCCCTAACCAATTATCAGGAGGCGAACAACAAAGGGTATCAATCGCAAGAGCAATTGCTAAAAATCCTAAATTACTTTTATGTGATGAACCTACTGGTGCACTTGATTCAAAAACAGGTGTAGAAGTATTAAAATTACTTAAAAAACAATGTGATGCAAATAACGGAGAAAATACAGTTATTATAGTTACACATAATGCTTTAATCGCAGAAGTTGCTGATAGAGTAATTAGACTTAAAAATGGTCAAATAGAAAGTAATACAGTAAATAAACATCCTAAAAACATTGATGAGGTAGAGTGGTAATATGCTTAAGAAAAAAATGTTTCGTGATATAAAACAAAATTTATCACAATTTATCACAATATTCTTAATGGTATTAATTGGTGTAATGGTTTATGTTGGTATTGAAGCATATATGGATGGTATGACTAGTGCCGCAGATATTTTTTACAAAAATAATAATGTACAAGATTTGAATGTAATGGGTAATCTAAGTGATAAAGATTTAGATAAAATTAAATCATTAAATAATGTTAAAGATGCAGAAAAAAAACTTGTTGTTAATGCAATTGACAAGGATGATAAAGATAAAGCATATTTACTTAGTTTTATTGATTCAAATAATATTTCAAAATTTCATATAATGGATGGAGAAAAATTTGATGTTAATAAAAAAGGTGCATGGGTTGATAACTTTTATGCAGAAAAAAATAATTTAAAAGTTGGAGACACAATAAAAATTAAATATGATACATTCTCTTTAGAAGAAAAAATATTAGGACTTATTAATGTACCCGATCATATTTATGATGTTAAAGATGAGTCAGAACTTGTTCCAAATAGAGAAAATTTTGGATTTGTATATTTATCAGTTAATGAAATTCCTGAAAGTTATATAAAAGACTTAGTAATGAAAGAAATGAAAATAACTGATGAAAAAATATTTGATAAATATGTAACAAACTTTAATTATAAAGAATATATACCATATAACTATATTATGGTTGATGTAAATAAAAAGAAAAATGTAACAAGTGTAAAAGAAGATATAGAAGATAATGTATCTAATGCAAAAGCAATAGTAAAAATAGAGGATACATTATCTTATCAAAGATACCAAGGAGAAATAGATGAAGGAGCATCTTATGTAGGTATTTTCTCAGGATTATTCTTATTCATCGCAATGCTTTCAGTAATTACTACAATGACAAGAGTTGTTAAAAAACAAAAACTTCAAATAGGTACAATGAAAGCACTTGGTATAAAAAATTCTAAAATAGTAATGCATTATATTGGTTATGGTTTCTTTGTATCACTTGCTGCAGCAATAGTTGGTATTATTTTAGGTAAATACTTTATTGGAACATTCTTCCTAAATATGGAAATGGATTATTTTGAAGTTCCAAATGGTATACCAGTTGTAAAACCACTTAGTTATTTAGTAGCATTATTAGTTGTAATGGTAGTTTCATTTATAACATACTTAACTTGTCGTAAGGAACTATTTAAAAAACCTGCTGAGGCACTTAGAAATGAAGTACCTAATGTAAAGGTAAGTTCACTTAATTTAAGTACAAAAGGTATATTTAAAAAATTAAATTTCTCTAGTAAATGGAATTTAAGAGATATACTTAGAAATAAATTTAGAACTGTAACAGCAGTTGTAGGTATTGTTGGTTGCTGTATGCTTATTGTATGTGCATTTGGTATGTTAAATAGTATGAATCATTTTATTAAATTACAATTTGAAGATTTATATAACTTTAATTATAAATTATCATTAAAAGAAAATTTAAAAGATGATGAATTAAAAGTATTAACTGATAAATATGGTGATAATACTAGTGAAACACTTACTATTGAAACAAAAATAGGTAAAGAAAGAGAAGCAAATACAATATTTGTAACTAATGCTGGAAACTTAGTAAGATTCCAAAATGAGAATGGTGAATTTATTAAAGTAAATAAAAATAATGGAGTTTATGTTACAAGAAAATTAGCAAAAGAAAATAATTTAAAAGTTGGAGATACTATAAAATGGCATATATATGGCGTTAATAAATATTATGAATCAAAAATAGTAGGATTAACTAAAGATCCACAAGTACAAAATTTAACAATGACTAAAGAATATTTAGAAAGTTTAGATATTGATTATAAGCCTGATTCACTTTATACAAATACTGATTTAAAAGGCGTTAAAGATATTAAAAATGTAAGTTTAGTACAGGATATAAATGAACTTAAAAATGGCTTAGAATCAATGCTTTCAATGATGAAGAGTATGATTATGCTTATTATAATATTTGCTGTTGGACTAGGTGCAATTATCATATATAATATGGGAATACTTTCATATAGTGAAAAGCAATATCAATTTGCAACTTTAAAAGTATTAGGATTTAGTGATAAAAAAATTAAAAAAATATTTGTTGAGCAAAATAGCTGGATTACAATTTTATCAATAATAATTGGACTTCCAACTGGTTATTATATGACATCATGGATATTTAAAAGTGTTATAGCAGATAACTATGATTTTAGCGCATACATTAATTTAAGTACATATTTAATCGCAATTATAGGTACATATTTAGTATCATTTATTGTATCAAAAATGCTTTCTAAAAAAATAAATAAAATAGATATGGTTTCTAGTTTAAAAGCAAATGAATAAAAAATGTGGTACAATTATAGATAGGTGATATGAATGGGTGAAATTAGAAAACCAATTAAAAAAAGTTCAATAGAAAAGAAAAATAAAATATTAGAAAAAGGATTTACTCTTATGTGTGAAAAGGGTTATCATAATGTAAATAGTGTTGATATAGCAAAGTATGCTGGTGTATCAACAGGTATTATATATCAATATTTTACTGATAAAAGAGATATATTTATTGAAGGAGTTAAAAACTATTCAAGTAAAATAATGTTTCCTATGATTGATATTTTAGATAATACTAAAATAGATAAAAACAATCTAGAAAAAATATTAAATAGCATGATTGATAGTTTTATAAATACACATAAAATGAGTAAAAAGGCTCATGAAGAATTAATCGCAATGAGTCATATAGATGATGAAATAAATCAAATTTTTAAAGATAATGAACTTAAAATGAATGAAAAAATTGTAAATACACTTAAATATAATAATTTTAATGTTAAGAATTTAAATGAAAAGGTGCATATTATAATAGGTCTTATAGATAACTTTTGCCATGAAATTGTTTACCATGCACATAAGAGTTTAAATTATGATGAAATGAAAAAAGAAGTTATTAATATAGTGTTATATTTGTTAAAAGATTAGAATTAGTTTACTAATCTTTTTTATTTGTTGTATAATTATTATGGTGAATGATATGGATATAGATGCACAAATAATAGAATATATAAATTATGTTGAAATAGAAAGAGGCCTTAGTAAAAATACAGTTGATGGTTATTATAGAGATCTTGCTGCTTTTTTTGAATATGTAAAAAAACCATATAAAAAAATAGAAAAAAAAGATATTACAAATTATATAATGTATATTAGTAAAGATAAAAATTCTAAAACAGTTAATAGACATATAGTATCTATTAGAAATTATTTTAAATATTTATCTAGGAATGGTTTAATTAGTGATAATCCTTGTGATGATATTGTTGGTCTTAAAATGCCCAAAACAGTTCCGCATGTTTTAAATGAAGATGAAATAAATAAACTTTTAGATATAAAATGTGAAAATGCATTAGATTATAGAAATAAGGCTATGCTTGAACTTATGTATTCATCTGGTCTTAGAGTATCAGAATTATTAAGTTTAGAAGTCAATGATATTGATTTTGAAATGAACGCTGTTAGATGTTTTGGTAAAGGTAGTAAAGAAAGAATTGTACCACTTGATGATATAGCAACTATTGCTTTAAAAAATTATATTAATGTATATAGAAATACACTTTTAAAAAATAAGTCTTCTAATTTATTATTTTTAAATGCACATGGGAATAGTTTATCAAGACAAGGCTTCTTTAAAATACTAAAGGAAATTGCACTAGAAAAAGGAATAAATAAAGAATTATCACCTCATACTATAAGACACTCATTTGCGACTCATTTAATTAATCATGGCGCAGATCTTAGAAGTGTACAAACACTTTTAGGACATGAAAATATTAAAACAACACAAATATATACTCATATATCTAATAATTATGTAAAAGAAAAATATAATGAAACACATCCTAGAAGTAAAAAAATGTAAAGATAAGTGTTAAAAAAATTTACACTTATTTTTTTCTTTTGTATAATTAAATAGTAAGGGAGAAATTTTTATGAATGATAGATATAATAAATGGCTAAATGATAATGGAATAAGTGAAAGTGATAAAGAAATATTAAAAAATATGACTGAAAAAGAAAAAGAAGAATCATTTTCTTCTGATTTAGAATTTGGTACTGCGGGTATTAGAGGATTAATGGGACTTGGATCAAATAAAATGAATAAATATACTGTAGGTAAAGCAACTGTAGGACTTGCTAATTATTTAAATAAACATCATGATAATCCAAGTGTAGTAATCGCATATGACACTAGAAATAATTCAAGTGATTATGCACTTGATGCTGCTTTAATACTAAATTATTATGGTATTAAAACATATTTATTTAAAGAATATACATCAACTCCAGAACTTTCTTTTGCAGTTAAATATTTAAATTGTACTAGTGGTATAGTTATTACATCATCACACAATCCAAAAGAATATAATGGTTATAAAGTGTATAATAATAAAGGAGGTCAAATAGTGCCTCCAGAAGACGATTTAATTATAAAAGAGGTAAATAGTTTAGATAACTTTGAATCACTTAAATATGCCCCTAAAAATAATGAATTATTTTATATTACACCAGATGAAGTACATGAATCTTTTGTAAAAGAAAATGAGAGAGCAATTATACATAAAGAATTATTAGATAAATATGCTAAAGATATAAAAGTTACATATTCATCACTACATGGTGTCGGAATAAAGACTGCTAAAGAATTACTTGATAAGTATAAATTTAATTATAATATAGTAAAAGAACAATGTATTTATGATGGTAATTTTACAACATCACCTGAACCAAACCCAGAATATGAAAAAAATTATGAACTTGGAATTAAATATGCTAAAGAAAATAATTCAGATATTATTATATTAACAGATCCAGATGCAGATAGAGTAGGAGCAATGTATAAAGTAAATAATGAATATAAACAAATAAATGGTAACTTAATAGGGGCTTTATTCGCAAATTATATTCTTGAAAATAAAAATATAACTAATAATTCATATATGATAAAAAGTATTGTTTCAACTCCTCTTGTTAGTAAAATGTGTGAAGAAAAAGGTATTAAATGTTATGAAGTGTTAACTGGATGCAAAAATATAGCAAATAAAAGAAATGAATTAATAGATAAAGATTATTTATTTGGTTTTGAAGAAAGTTTAGGATATATGTTTAATATAAATGTAAATGATAAAAATGGATTTTCAAGTATGTTATCCTTTTTAGAGATACTTTGCTACTGTAAAAGTAAAGATATTACTCTTAATGATTATATAGAAAATATATTTAAAAAATATGGGTATTATAAAGAAGAAACTTTATCCTTTGTTTATCCAGGATTAGATGGTAAAGATATTATTAATAATTATATGAATTCATTTAGAAATGATACAATAAAATTTAGTAAAAAACATACTAAAAAAGATTACTTAAACGAAGAAAATGAACTGCATACAAATGCATTAAAATATGTATTTGAAGATAATTCATGGATAATGCTTAGACCCTCAGGAACTGAGCCTAAAATTAAGATTTATTTAGGTGTAAAGTGCGATAGTGAAGTATCATCAATAAATGAACTTAATGAATTAAAATCACAAATTAATGAAATTTTCAAGGTATAAAATTAAATTTCTACTTTTTTTCATATTTACTTGACAAGATAAGTGTAAATATTATATAATATTCTCATTTGCGGATAAGTGAATGGGGAAGGAGAGTCTAATATGGATATTAATAAGTACTTCGATAATTACTTAGATATCACAACAAAAGACGGTAAAATAATTCATATAGAAAAAAAGAATGTTTATATTAATGACTCTTCACAAATAAGTGGTAACATTAATATAATTCGTAGAAAAAATAATAATAATATTATTGTATTAAAAGAAATATATTCGTACGAAGATAAAAGACTTAGATATTCTTATAACGAATATACAGATCCAAAAGTTTTTGATACATATGAAATAAATGAGAGTGGGGAAGAAGTACCTATTACTGTGATTGAAACATATAGTGAAAAACAAACAAAAATTGGAAGTATTGGGAATATAAGAAAAGTTAATTCTGATAAAGAATTTGTAACTAATAAAAAACCAAAAATTTTAAAACTATTAAAACCAAAAAATGATAAAAAATTAAAATCAAATGTTGCATAAAATAGGTATATACCTATTTTTTTGATAGGAGGGGGAACATTGGAAAATAAGATAGACAGTTTTTTTAATGAATATAAAAAAATAAATAAAATAAAAACATATAAAATAATACTTTATGTGGTTTCATTCATTATATATATTTCTATATTCTTATTGCTTTATTTTTTTATCAAATGTAATTTTTTTCTATGCATTTTTATTTCATTATCTTTAAGTATTTTCATTTTATATTTTATATTTAAGATTAAGCTAAGCACGCCAAATATAAGAAATATGATAAATAAATCGGAGTTAGAAAATGATAAAATAGTAAGAAATCTCTTAAAAAAATATAAATTAAACAATAAAAAATCACTACAATATTTATTATATGTAAAGGGAATAAATTATTTATCTTTATCAAACAATAAGCAAAAATTTATTGATAAGTATAATTTTGTTTTAGGAGCTTTAGTTAGCATTTATACTTTAATTGAAATTGGAGAAAAATTTAAATTATCATATATTAACATAATTTCATTCGTAATTATATCATATATATATCTTTTTATAATATTTTATATATCAAGCAATATATCTTCGAATAAGAATTTTGTATTTTTATTTAAGACAATAGAAAAAATCTATATCAATTCATAAAAATATCTACAACTCCCCTAGTTAAAAAATTTTAAAAACAGGGTAGGCGTAATAACATAATAATATATTTATTAATAAAATATATTATAAATTACATTATAGTTTAGCTATAATAGTATATAATTAACTGTAATAAGTATATAATTGTATACATTTTATTAAATAGCAAAAATAAATTGTTGAATAAAAAAATATCTCATATTATTTCGAGATATTTTTAATAATAGTATATATAGTAAATCATATATAATAATAGTACAATATATTTTTTATTATACATATAATTAATCATATTTATTTCAAAATATGCTAGTTTACATAATAATTATTATCTGAAATTACATCTATATTTTTCTAGATTGTATTTCTGCAATTTTTTCAAGCACTTCTGAATAGTTACTTTCATTTAATTCTGCATAACCTAATTCTTTTAATGCTTGATCTTTATCAGTAATTAAATCTTGTGTTCTAGATAATTTTTCCTCATGTTTAGCCTCAATTTCTTTTGTAAACTTTTTATGCATTTCAAGAAGTTTTTCTTTAGATGCACTTTTACTATTATATAATACCATTGCGGAATACATAATACTCTCAAACGCAAATTGTTCATCTTCCTCAAATATAAATTCGTCAGGGGAGATGAATCCTGTTGTTTTAGCAACATAACCCAGCATATATTTTATCTCTGGTACATCTTCTAATACTTGTAAAAAATAATACAAATATTTATATACTTTTGATGTTTTTCCTGTTGTATCATCTTCTAAATTTTCTTTAAGCAAGAATAATATATCGTTTAATAATGCTTGATCTTTGGAATTTATTCCTTCAAATGATATGCTCCCCTTCTCTATTATACCTGCATTATTATCATTTATTAAATTATTTGCGTGTTTAATAAATTCATTAGTTATTTTTATATTTTCAATTTCACTTGAAGATTTTATTTGTAGTAAATTAAATAATTTCATCTTTTTTTCAAGTGGCCATTCATTAACATCATCCATTTCAAGATAATTATAAACCATTTGTCTTGATACACCTAAATATTTAGCAAGTTTTACTTTTGATATTCCTATTTCACTTAATATTTCATTTAATCTTTTCATCATGTTTATCTCTCCCTACTCTTCTACTATAATATTATTTTATCATTTTACATAAAAATGTCAAGTAAAAGTAAAATAAAAAGTGAATTTTTAATCCACTTTGTTTTGAGTATCATCAGTTTCTTTTTTTCCTTCTTCGAAACCTTGACTAACACTTTTAGCAATTGTTCCAACAGCATCTGCAACTGTTGGTGTAATATCATTAATTGTTTCCTTTTTTATAAGCATTGTTTGTTGTGTAGTATATGCTGTTATTTCTCTTCTATGAGCAATATAAGCCATTACACCACCAACAATAAGTAATACAAAACCTGCTGATGAAACAAAACCACCTAATGCATATAATCCAACACTAGTAAATGAATCCTTTGAACTATCTGCTACAGATGTTACAGATTCCTTCATTGAATTAACAAATTCTTCACCATCATCATCATTATTAATACTATTATTGAATGAATCAAACATATTTGAAGCACTATTGTTAAATGAATCCATTGCTTTTCTTTCTGAATTTTTAAAATTTACAAATGCAGCTATTATCATTATAATACCAATGACAAGAAGAATTGCACCAATAATTAAAAGTATTTTACTTGTTTTTTTAACCTTTTTATTAGTTTCTTGATATTTTTCTTCACTTAAATACTTTTCTTGTTCCACTTTTTCAACACCTCTCCTATGTTAACTTAATTTTATCATTTATATAATATTTTGACAATATACTACAATTTATTTCAAAAAAAATCACATAAAATATGTGACTTTATAAATATTAAAGTTTTTTATTACTTTTTAGAATTTTGTCTGTTGATTGTAAATTATTAACATATTCTTCATATTTTTTATTATATTCACTTGAAATGTTTTCATCTATACCATACATATTTAGCATTATTGAACTACCCATTATATTCATTACTCTTACACCATCAAAGAGAAGATTATTAGATCTCAAACTATAAAATCTTGTCACTCCAATAAAATTATCATCAAGATAAGGTATTAAATCATTTAAAAGTTGTTCGTGTAATATAGATATATATTCTGGAGTAATTCCTAAATTAAAATGTCTTTCAAAATCTCTGTAAGGAACATATATATCAGCGGTACACATATCTTGGCCATCAACTTCATGAATACCTAAATTTATTTTAGCATTTAATTTGTCTCCATCAGATAAAATGTCATTAATATATTCAATAATTAATTTTGATCTAACTTTTGATAATTCTTGTGCTTTGCTTATTTCCACTATATCACTTCTTCCAACTTATAATTTTTTATAAATACCAAAGTTTTTTACCATCTTTTCTAACTTCTTTTATAATTCCGCCACCTAAGCATTCTTCACCTAAATAAAGTACACATGCTTGTCCAGGTGTAACAGATTTAACATTATCATATTTAACACTTAAATTACCATCATCTAAATATTCAATAGTAACATCTATATCACTTTGTCTATATCTAAATTTAGCAGTACATTCTTTTGGTCTTTTTTCACTAATAAAATTAACATCTTCTATTATTGCTTCATCAGTTAATAAATATTTTGTATCATCACCTAAAGAAACATATAACACATTTTTCTCTAAATCTTTACCAACAACATATAGTCTTTTTTCATTACCACCAATATCAAGCCCTCTTCTTTGACCTATTGTATAATACATAAGACCCATATGTTTACCAAGTACTTCATTTGTATCAATATCAACAATATCTCCTTCTTGATTAGGTAAGTAATTAGTTAAAAATTCTTTAAAATTTCTTTCTCCAATAAAACATATTCCAGTTGAATCCTTTTTATCCGCAACAACTAAATCATTTTCTTTTGCTATTTTTCTAACATCTTTTTTCTCATATTCTCCAACAGGAAATAATACATTTGATAACTGCTCTCTTGATACTTGTGATAAAAAGTATGTTTGATCTTTATTTTGATCTATTCCTCTAAGTAAATTACCATCTTTCATTCTTGCATAATGACCTGTTGCAATATAATCTGCGCCTAATTTTTCAGCTTCTTTTTTAAACATATCAAACTTAATATATTTATTACACATTATATCAGGATTTGGTGTTCTACCTTTTTTTAATTCATCAAGAAAATATGTAAATACATAATCCCAATATTCTTTAACAAAATCTATTCTATGAAGTTTTATTCCAAGTTTATTACATACAGCAAGTGCATCATTATAATCTTGTTCTTGCGTACATATATTATTATTTAAAGTAGGATTACCATTTATATCATTATTTATAGAACTATCCCAGTTTCTCATAAATAATCCCTCTACTAAATATCCCTCTTTTTTAAGTAAATAAGCACTAACTGCTGAATCTACTCCACCACTTACACCAACTATAACTTTTTTCATCTTTATCACTTCCATAATTCTTTAGTTATTATACATTATTTAATTAAATTAGTAAATAATTTTGTGAATGATGGAGTTACAAATGCATCAAATAATGCACACAAAATAGAAAGTAATATACTTACTAAAAGTATAAAGAAATATTTGCCCATAAATGCTTTAAAATTAATAGTTTGTTTAGTAAATGCACCCTTTAATATTTTTACTGATATTATTATACTGTAAGACGCTAAAAAAAGGGAAAATATTGATAATATAATTGGTGATGGAATAATATATGTAAATACTCCTACTATTCCTTTAAAACCATATTTAGCGAATATTGAACTTACTGAAAAACCAAGAGTAAATGATTTAAAAAATATCATAATAAATATTATAGGTAAACCAATAACTGATAAACCTAAAAGCCACATAGAGACTGTATATAATAAATTTGATAATAATTCATTTTTAAATATATCTATTTTATCTTCAAAATTAATTTTATTATTTGATAAAAAGTAATTACCTACTTCATTTAATATAGTAGTTTTTTCACCATTTTTTAAAATAGTTATATAAATACTTCCAAATATTAATCCTAAAATAAATATTACAGATATTACTAGTAAAATATTATTTTTATTTTTTAAGTCCTTTTTATAGTTATTGTACATTTCTTTCATCATATATTTCTCCTTTGTTATAATATATTAATGCTTGTACAATTTTAGAACTTTTTTTAGGTTTTTACATAAACTATCTATGAAAGGATGAGATTTATGAAAAAAGACTATATGTATAAATATCCTAGTAATGTAGTTTATTACAGTAATTATCCTTATATGAATAGAAATAGTAATTATAATTCAAATGATGAAAGATTTGCGGGTGGATTTATTGGACCATTTATTTTAGGAGGTATAACTGGAGGACTTGTCGCACCATTTTTCTATGGTAACGGATATGGATATAATAGACCAAATGTTTATTACTATCAACCAGGACCATATATGCCACCATATTATTATGGTAGACCATACTAAAAAAGTAGAATAACCTACTTTTTTAAATTAGTCATATATGATTTCTCAGTAACATAAAAGTTATTAGTTTTTATTAAATGTCTTTTATTTCTAGACATTTTTTTAATATTTTTAATTTTTTTAAAATCTTTATATTCATTTTTATATAACTTTTTTTCTAAGATAAACCTATTAAATATTATATATCTATTTTTATAATTATATATTATCTGTGTTAGTAAGAAAATAATTATTAAATAGTAACTTGTATCACTTTTAAAATATATAAAAAATATACTTAAAAATAATACTGATATTATTATATTAATCATATATGAGACTCTAAAATTAAATATTTTATTTACTATTACATTAAATATTTTTGATCCATCAAGTGGTATTATTGGAAGTAAATTAAATAGAAAAATCGCTAAATTATAGTTTTTAAATAACTCATATATATATAAATCTATAATTAGATTTTTTCTTAAGATAAATATTATTAAAAATAATAACTCTTGAAATATAAGTCCCATAATTGAAATTATAAATTCTTCTTTTAAAGGTTTATCTATTTTTTCATCTAAAGTGCATACTCCTCCAAATGGATATATTTTAATTTCTTTTATATTCCATTTGTATTTATAAAGAAAAATAAAATGCCCAAATTCATGAAATAATATTATTATAGATATCACTATAAATTCTTTAAAAAGTCCTGAAATAAGGCTTAAAAATATAATTATAATTGAATATACACTTATATTAATTTTGTTTAAGAACTTCACTAGAATCAATTTCTACACCATCTTTTTGAAATATTAAATATAATTCATTGTTTTTAGCCTCACCTACTACAGCATTATCTTCTACATAATCATATAGTTTCATAGTAGTATTTGCTAAATTAGAATACCATACATCTATTCCATCTGATTGCTGAATGATTATTGTTTTACCAAGACCTTCTTTTTCTCCTGAAAATATTACTATTCCTCCTTTTATTATAGGAATCGCATAATTATCATTAAGAGTTAGTTTGACACCTTTATTGTATTTAGAAATAGATTTATATTTAAGTTTTTCATTAAATACTTTTTTGTCTTCAAAAATATTTTGAAATGGAATAATATTTCCAACATATTTATTATATATATTTTTAAAATATGAAAATGAAAAATTTGTATTATATACTTTATTATAAATTATATTTTTTAATTTTAAATCTTTAGTACATGCGAGTGATGCGAAACAAAAAACTAGTAATACAACAAAAAATTTAAATGCAAAAAATTTAAATTTATTAGGTTTAACTACTTTTTCATTTTTCTTAATACTTTTATTACTTTTATTTTTAATGCGATTTTTTACATCATTTATATTCTCCATATTATTCACCCTAGTAAATAATATGATATTTTAATTAATAATATTACCAATATGTGTAGTTTTAAAAAATAAATAAATTATACAAATATATAATAAATTTAAAGGTAAAAAGTATTTTAAAATATATGAAAAATCAAGTAAACTGTAATTTGTATACATGAAAAAATTAAGTATAAAAAATACTAAGAAATTATATAAAAATATTGTAAATATACTAGTAAATAATATTGTTTTAAAATTATATTCAAATTTATTAAAAATATAATATATTATAAAAGCACATATAAAAAATAATAGTACATTTAAAACATAGAAATTAGTAAAAAATAAATCATAAATAAAACCTGCTATAGAAGAAAAAATATAATATTTATATTTTTCTTTTTTAAAACAAGGATATATAAAAATAAGACTTAATAAAGTAAAAAGTGGCACAAAGTAGTTAAAAGATGAAAGATATATATTTGATAAATTTTCAAGTATAATACTTATAAATATTAAAAAAATACAGTATATCATTTATTTATCACCCTTTATAACAGATACTATATTGATATTGTTAAAATTTGTACTTGGTGTAAGTGTTATTATATATGAAAGTCCATATGTATCTTTTTTAGCATCTTTTATTTTTCCTATTAATAATCCAGATGAAAATGAATCACTAAGTCCTGATGTTACTACATTTGTATTTTTTAACTTATTTATATCAAAATCTCCAATAACATCTTTTAATACAAGTTCATTTTTAGTAACATCATATTTTTCTATAATACCATAATATGTATTATTATCATATGTAAAAGAAGCAGAAACATAACTATCCTTTGTTGATGAAATTAATAGTTTTATATCACTAGTTCTTTTATTAACTTTTATAACTTTTCCTATTAATCCTTCTGCATTAATTACTGCTTCACCTATCTTTATATCATCTTTCTTACCCTTATCAATCGTAATAATGTCATACCAATATTTTGTACTTCTTTTTATAACAGTAGCATTAATAAATTTTTTATCACTATTTAGGGTATTAAGTTCTAATGTTTTTTTTAAATTTTCAATTTCATTTTGATAATCTTTATTTATCTCATTTGTCAAATTCTTATTTATATTATTATCTTTTTTTAACACGTTAACGCTTGCTATATCAGCAGTCAAATCCTTTAGAGAATTAAATAATAAATTATTTTTTTCTTTATCATTTATAAAAAATAATAATAGTAAAAATATTAGAACAATACTTATTAAAGAAATTATAATTTTTTTAGTTTTTTCTGTTTTTTTCTTTTTCATACTTTCTCCCCTTTTTACATATCACCATTTTGATAAAGACTATAATAATTTTTTCCTATTATTATATGATCAATTATATTTATACCTTGCATTTTACCTATTTCAACAAGTGCTTTAGTTAGATTTAAATCCTCTTTAGATGGAATAGTATCACCACTAGGATGATTATGAACACATATAATAGAAGATGCACTAAGTAAATAAGCATATTTAAATATTTCCCTTGGATGAACTATTGACTTATTTAATGTTCCAATAAATAATAATTTTTTATCAATTAAATTCTTCTTAGAATCTAAATATATAGCATAAAAATATTCCTGATTTTTTCCTTCTACTTCACTCTTCATATAATTATAAATTTTTTCTGGTGTATCCATTTTTATGTTAACCAAATTTTTATCCATATATACTCTTTTTCCAAGTTCTATTGAAGCAAGTATTTTAATTGCCTTTACTTCACCAATTCCGTCAATTTGTTTTAAAGAATTTAATGTTATGTCTTTAAGATCTGTAATATCATTAATTTTAGATAATATTAAATTTGATATGTCTTTTACAGATTTATTTTTTGTACCAGTATTTAATATTATACTTAGTAATTCTTCATTAGAAATATTTTCTCTTCCATATTTTTTTAAACGTTCTCTAGGTCTTTCTGATTTTGGGATATCTTTTATTAATGTATTATCCACTTTGTAATATCAACTCCTCATATTTAGAGAGTACTTGTTTTTCTGCACTTATAATAGTATCTTTATCATCAGTATTTGAAATCAAATTATCATATTGATCTAAAAGATTTAAAAATTCACTATTATTTATTTTTACTCCCTTCATATATATATTCTCCGTTATCTTATAAGAATCCACTATTTTTTGCTTTAAATTTTTATTTTTTGTTATTCCAATAATGACATGATATCCATTTTCTTCTTTATAATAAAAATAATTTTTTAATTTTTTCGTATTTTCAATCATTACATTTTCATCTTTATATACACCATATTGTAATAAATAAATATCCTCATCATTACTTTTAAATGTCTGAAGTGTTTCTTCTTTATATGATGAATATATATATTTTCCAATTGCTATTCCTATGATTGCTGCCGCTAAAATATAAATTATTTTTTGTTTTTTCATTTTAATCACTCCTAGTATATTTATATTATTACTAATAATATAAATTTTTTGTCGAAAAAAAAGAAAGTTATATACTTTCTTCAATTATATCCTGAACCATATATAGAACATCAAACACAGATATTTCTTTAACCTCATCGGAATTTCTTTGTTTTATTTCTACAATATGTTCATTTATTTTATTTCCAACAACTATTCTAATTGGAATACCAATTAAATCCATATCATTAAATTTAACACCAGCTCTTACATTTCTATCATCTAAAAGAACATCTATTTTAGCATCTTTAAATATTTGATATAAATGATTTCCTGCTTCTACCATAGAATCATTATCCATATTTGTTATTATGATTGCAACTTTATATGGTGCGATACTTATTGGCCAAATAATACCCTTATCATCATTTTTTTGTTCAACTATACTTGATAAACATCTTCCAAGTCCTATTCCATAGCATCCCATTAAAACAGGCATAAGATTATTATCTTTATCAGTATAATTAAGATCAAATAAAGAAGAATATTTAGTTCCAAGTTTAAAAGTATTACCTATTTCAATACCTTTTTTAAATATAAGTTTTTTCCCGCAATTAGGGCACATATCACCATCTTTAACATTTCTTATATCTGCAACTAATTCATATTTAAAATCATCTATATTTACATTTTTATAATGATAATTTGTTTTATTGGCTCCTACTACAAAATTAACCATAAGAGAAACTTCATTATCAATTATAATTGGTATTCCAAGTCCAACAGGACCGACAAAACCAGGTTCTGCTTTAGATAGTCTTTTTACATCTGCACTAGATGCTAAAACCATTTCTTTTGCATTTAATAATTTTAATACTTTGGTTTCATTTACTACAGCATCACCTTTTACTAATAACGCATAAAATTTATTATCAATTTTATAAATTAATGTTTTAACTAATTTACTTTTAGCTTCATTTAAAAATTCACTAACTTCTTCTATAGTTTTAGCATCTTTTGTTTCAACTAAATCCTTTTCAAGTTTTTTTTCTGAACTTTCTTTTTCATCTGATATTGATTCACACACTTCTAAATTTGATGCATATTCACAGGCTTCACAAAAAACAAGTGTATCTTCTCCTATATCAGTAATTGCTTGAAATTCTTCAGATAATATTCCACCCATAGAACCTGTACTTGCTTTTACGACTCTATAATTTATTCCAAGTCTTGCAAAAATCTTTTTATATGCATTAAACATATTGTTATATGACATATCAAGTCCAAGTTCATCTTTATCAAAAGAATACGCATCTTTCATTAAAAATTCTTTAACACGTATAAGTCCATATCTTGGTCTTGCTTCATCTCTAAACTTATTTTGTATTTGATAAATACTAAATGGTAAATCTTTAAAAGACTTAACCTTGTTTTTAGCGAGTATTGTAAATAATTCTTCATGAGTTGGAGCAAGTACATAATTTTTACCTGATCTATCTTTTACTTTAAACATTGACTCTCCAAAAGCTTCAAGTCTATTTGATTTATCATAAACTTCTTCATTCACAAGAGATGGCATTAAAACTTCTTCAGCATTTATTTCTTTCATTTCTTCTCTTACTATTTTTTGTATATTATTAAGAACTTTTAATCCCATAGGTAAAAACATATATATACCAGTTGATGTTTTTTTAATCATTCCTGCTTTAACAAGTAATTTACCACTAATACTATCTTCATCTTTTATGTCTTCTCTAATTGTATAAAAAAAACTATTTTTTAATTTCATATTATTCACTTCCTAAGACATTTAAATTATAACAAAAATTAATCTATTATACAATGAAAAAAAGAATAATTAATTTTTATTCTTTTTTGTTTCTTTATATAATACATACCCTATTAAAGAAATACCTATGACTAATATAATAAATATAGTCGCAAGTGTACTAAATGATTGAATTAGGTTAATTAAAGCACTTAAAAGTATCAATACAATACCTAATGTAATAAAAATATCTTTCTTCTTTATTATTCCATAAAATAAATATAAAGCCGAAACTATATAATTAAATGTTATTGTCTCTTGCGCTATAGGAAGGTATATCATGATAAGTACTATTACTTCAAATATATCATTTAATTTAGTATCTTTAAATGGTCTAATTTTTTCAAATATAATCATTGTTAATAATATTATTAACGTAGCAATTAATTCTATTTTTATATTGCTAAATACATCTACATTATTTACTAAATTTATATATGGAATCGTTATGACTGGTATATAACATGTAATTTTTCTATCTGAATCTATTTCAAGTAAATACATTGAAATTATAATTATAATATATGCAATTAATGTAAATAAGTTTGCTATTACGTCTTTATCTATGAAATAATCAAACAATCTATAAATTAGTATAAAACCTAATAATGTAAATATATATTTAAAAATAAATGGCATTTTTTCTCTTTTGTTATATATGTAATATAAAATTACATACAATAATATATTACACATAAATGCATACATACTATATTCTTTTATATTAAATAGTGACAATAATATCATAAATGAATAACTAAAATATACAAGTAGATTTTTGTTTTTAAATCCAATTTTATTTGATAAAACATATATTACAGTTAAAATAAAGGATAATGATAAAATAACATAATATAATTTTATATCAAGACTTATTGAGCATAATATTAAGTTTACTATAGAAATGCTAAACATAGCTATACTTTCTGATTTATTTTTCTTTTTTATAAATGTATATAGAAAATAATATATCCATAAAAATTCATTAAGTATAAATGATGTTAATGTACTTTCAAACAAAATAATAATAAAACTAGATATTAAAACTAATATATAAGCAGATATTTCAAATACTTTATTTAAATTATCTTTTTTATTTTTTTCATCAAATATATTAAATATTGTAAAACATATTATACTTGATATTAGTAAAATTAATTCTGGTTTAACACTAATAAATATATTAAATAACGAACTAACAACTAAATAGATATTTGCTGGTAATAAGATTTTAGAAATGCTTGATTCAACTCTTCCAATATCACACTTTATAATAAATATATATAAGCCTAAAAGAATTACTGAACAAGATAATATTACATTTGCATTTGCATTAAATAAACTTGAATAAGATATAATTAAAAGCAATATAAATGACATAATGTTAATAGCTTTATTATTAATACTTCTTAAAATTAAATATAATAAAATACTAACTAAAATTAAAATATATACTTGTAAATTATTAAAACTTAATTGTGTAATAGCTTGTGTTGATAATAAATATATAAATATTGGATACAAATAAACTATAAAATTCTTTTTAGACACTTTTATTAGTATAAATAATGATGCTATTTCAAAAACATATGTAAATAGTAGAAAAATAGTAGTACTATCGTAATAATCAATACCAAAACAAATAAATGTTACAAAAAATAGTGCTAACATAATAAAAGACATAAAAATATTAATAAATCTATTTTTTATAAATACATTTAAAGCAATTATAATTGAATTAATAAAAGATAATATAATTAAAATAAGATTATTATTTTCTAAAATTGTATCTAATTTAAATACATATAAAGTAAATACAATTACTAAATATAAAAATATATGACCTAAATACAAAAATACATTTGATTTAATAAATTTATAACTTAAATAATACATTACTGCGCATACAAAACTTGATAATGAAAGATATACAAATATTCCACTTCCAGTATATGACAAATAATTACCAAGTAATTCATATTCTGCAACTAAATTTAATATTATAGGTATAAATATGGTACCTAAAAACCACATTGCCTTATATGATGACCCATTATTTAATTTTTTAAAAACAAATGAAGTTGTAAAAAATATAAGTGATTCTACTATTAAAAATACAATTTTAAATACACTTGCCATATTTTCCCAATTAGTAAATGCAAATATAATACTTGCTAATATTACTAAAAGAGTTCCAAGCCATAAAAACGTTTTATCTTTTCTCTTTTCTTTTTCTTCCTGTTTTTTTACTTTTATTTTTTCAAGTTCATTTTTTGTTGGTTTACCACAATTTGTACAATAATTGCTATTTTCTTTTAATTTGTTTCCACAATTTGTACAATAATTCATATTATCACCTCTATAATAATTATATACTATTTAAGAAAAAAATAAAAGAGTTAATACTCTTTATATTTATTATCTTCTTATATGATTCATATCGTATAAATGATTAAATATTTTTGCAAAAGCCTTTGCTTCAGACATGCGCTTATGATTAGGTGTTATTTCTTCTTTTCTTTCTTTAATAAATTGACGATTTTGATTAGAGAACCAAGAATACATATCTATATTATCATCAAATTTATAGTAACAATTACCTCCAGGCAATCCTCCAACTCTATCAATAACTTCAATATATTGATCAACTTTTCTCTGATAATTTTCAATATCAAAATTATAATATTCATTAAGAATATACGCTATGGTTTCAATTTTTTTCATTTCTTCTTCAGTTGGTATAACATTATTTTTTCGATTTAATTCTATCTTTCTTAATTCTATTAAAAACCAACTATACATATTACCATTATCTGGATCTTTAAATTTTAAATTATTTTTTTGCCCTATTCTTTTTTTCATCTTTCTTACAACTTCTAAATAATAATCAGCTCTATTATCCATTTCTGTTTTTTTATCATTTTCAAATTCATCTATTTTTTTCAAAATTTCTTGAAACATTTTATAATTTTCTTTGCTTGATGAACTTACTTTATCTGGGTTTTTTAGAAATTTTCTTATCGCAGTCATTTGATTTCTAAACCAATCATACATTGGAGTATAATCAGTAAAAAATTCTGTATCTCTTGCATTAATATTTCTATTTAATCTTATAACTGCATTTAAATATTGATCAACTTTTTCTTCATATGATAATTTATTCATACTATCACTCCTTTTTTGCAAGAACTATTATATACAACAAATAATATTTTGTAAAGAATATAACAAAATTATTTCAAAGGAATCATTAAATATTTAGATATATATTCGTTTTATTGCTAAATAAAAGAAGAATGTTGTGATTCTTCTTAGTATTATTGACATGAACTGTTCTTATATTTAAAAAGCTGTTCCTCCGCCTCCGTGCATATTGTCACCTCACCTTATTACAATATTCTACTATTTTATATCTAAAAAGCTGTTCCGCTGCCTTCGTTCATATTTTCACCTCCACTTATTATAATTTTTCATTCATTGAATTTTGATATTATAAATTTTATACTATATATAACATCTCATATTTTAAGAAAAATTAAAATATTTCGATTACTTTTTATTATAAATTTTCAAGTTTAATATTAAAATGAAAAATCAAGAACTTTAATTCATAATTCTACATTTAAAGATTATTCTTCTATAATATTTTATGGTATATTTTTAATAAAATTCTTTTATTATAAGGTTTTATCTAATTTTTGAAGTCTATTCTTATATCTTATTGGTTCTAATTTTTTAATAGTTCCATCATTCGAAACAGATACTTCTGGAATATATATTCCTGTTTTAAGTTCAATATAATCCGCAATTAATCTTCTATGACAAAATTCATTAACGGGTTCATGACAAAGAAGAATTATATTTTCACCAAACTTATTTTTTAGTGTCATTAGTAATTCATTGACATCCAAATCTTTTAATCTAATATCATAATAACTTTTAATATATTCATCTTCTATTTCTTTTCTATAATTAATATATTCTTGTTTCATTAACAAATCTTTTTTTAGTTCTAGTAATTTTTTATACTTTTCTGAATAAGGAACATATGTTACAAGTTTTGGAGCAAGTTTTTTATATGCAGGTCCAAAGTAGTTCCATGCATTTCCTCCATCTCCTGTTACTGACACTGTATTACCACATTTAACATCTTCATAACTACCTGTACCTAAAATAATTTTTTTAGCATCTTCTTTTGTCATAATTAATCTCCTCTCTATAATTATAGCATAAAAAAACTCAGAATAAATCTTATTCTAAGCCTTTTTTTCATATTTTAGTCAATATTAATTGTTCTTCATTCTATATCTTTTTACAGTTACATCATCATTTTTATATGATTCAAGTGAATTAGCATCAATAAAATAGTCTCCAACATTTCCTGGGTATGTTGACATCATAAATCCTTCACGCCATCCATTTTTATGAATATCTTTACTAATTTTTATTCTATTAATTATTGAATTTAATTTGTCAAATTTAACATATCCTCCGTTTTCTATTTTTGCTAAAAGTACATTTTCTTTATACATTTCATAATTATATCTAAAAAATCCATAAGATTCATCTACATCATTTTTTAACGTATCATTGATATATGTGCACTTTAGTATTGTACCAGTATATAAACCCTCTATTTTCATTTTAAACCTCCTTGAAGTAATTATAAAATATTTTATAATTTACTAAATCATTAAATTTAATAAATTATTTTAACTTTCTATTCATATAATTATTTTCATTCTATACATCAATTTTTTCTTCATCAGATTCTTTATTAATTATTTGTAAAAGTTCTTCTATTTTATTTTCTTTTTCTATTATTTCAATTTTTAATTGTTCTATCATTTTTTTTATTTGTTCAATATTTAAATTACTTTCCATGTGATTGACTCTCTCTAAGAATTTCGTTAACCCTGCTTTGAAGAACCTCTATTTGCTTATCTAAATTATCTCTTTGATTTACTAATTGATTTATTTGTTCTTTTAAATACATTAATGTATAAGTATCATTCTTATTTTCTTCTTTTATTTCTTTTTTGGCATCTATATAATCTTTATAATATTTTAAAATATTTGAGTGGTTTAAACATATTCCAGGATATTTTGATGCTTTCTTTTCTAATCCATCTTTTTTAGTTTTATATTCATCAAAACTAATTGTATCAGATAAATCATGTTCTAATTCATTCAATTCTTTATGCGTATTACTGCTATCAACTAATTCTTCTATTATTACTTTCATTGAAATTTTATCTGAAGTTAAAAATTCTTTATTATTTTGGATCCATTCTTCCATATTTCTTGCTATATTTCTTTTACTATATAATTTATCTGCTAATCCTAATTTAAGATAATCTTCCGAAAATTCATCGAGTCCTTTTTTATTTGTTTCGTATTCTTTTTCTAATAATACATCATAAACCAATTCTTGATCTAGATATGCATGTCTAAAAATATGTTGCATTGCAAGATAATAATTACTTCTTGTTACAGGCATATCACTTTCATTAACATTCAAAAAATCCTCAATAGTATAAATACCTTTAGAATTTAAGAATTTTTTTGTTTCTAATGAAATACCTAAAACCTTATCATCTTCTAATCTTGTTTTTATATCCATTTTGCACCTCAAATATGTATTTATTATAGCATAAAAAAGACTCAGAGTAAATCTTATTCTAAGTCTATTTTAATTTTTCAAGTATAATCGCAAGTTCTTTCTTTTCGTTTTCAAGTTTTATTTTTTCTTCTTCAACTAAATTCTTTGGAGCATTATTAACATATCCTGGATTAGATAGTAATTTTTCTCTTCTTGCAATATTACTTTCTAAAGTCATTTTTTCTTTTTCTAAAGCATCTTTTTGTTTTTTATTTTCTTCTTCAGATACTTCATAACAATAAGTTAATTTAACATTTAATTCATTTGTATTTGACTCTATTGTTACTTTACTATATTCACTATCTTGTACTTCATTATTTAATTTAAGCATATTTTTAATAATTTTTTCAGCACTTAAATTATTACATTCTAAACTATATTTAAATTCTTTTGGAATATTATTTTCTTTCTTTGCAATTCTTGATTTTGTGATAAAGTTTCTTATTTCTTCCATTAATTTTATAGTATCATCAAAGTTTAATTCTTCATTTACTTTTGGATAAGAACTAATCATAATACTTTCTGTTTCTTTTACTGGAAGCATACTATATATTTCTTCAGTTACAAAAGGCATAAATGGATGAAGTAATTTTAATATATTTGTTAATACATATAAAAGCGTACTTTTCGTTGATTCATTATTCATATTGAACTTAGAAAATTCTATATATCCATCACAGAAATCATCCCAAATAAAGTTATATAGTTCTGTTCCTACATTTTGAAATTCATATTTATCCATATTTTTTCTAACTTCACTTATTGTTTTATTAAGTCTTGTTAATATCCATTTATCACTAAATGTAAGTGTAGAAAAATCATATCCTTTTACATTTTCTATATTCATTAATGTAAATCTTGATGCATTCCATATTTTATTTATAAAGTTCCAAGTAGATTTCATTTTTTCTTCATCAAATCTTAAATCTTGACCTGGCGCTGAATTAGTTGTTAAGAAATATCTAAGTGCATCGCATCCATATTCTTCTATCATATCCATAGGATCTATACCATTACCTAAACTTTTACTCATTTTTCTTCCATCTTTATCACGAATAAGTCCATGTATTATGCAATCTTTAAATGGAACTTCTTTAGTAAATTCTAGTGATTGGAACATCATTCTAGATACCCAGAAAAATATAATATCATAACCTGTTACAAGAGCATTTGTTGGATAATATCTATTAAATAAATCTGTATTATCTGGCCATCCTAATGTACTAAATGGCCATAATGCGCTACTAAACCAAGTATCAAGTACATCCTCATCTTGAATCCATCCTTCACCTGGTGATTCAACTTGTACTTTAACTTCATTATCTTTATACCATGCTGGTACTCTAATACCCCACCATAATTGTCTTGATATACACCAATCATGACAATCATTCATCCAATTTTCAAGTACTTTTTCGCATCTTGCTGGATAAAAGTTAACTTTATTATCTGTTTTTTGATTTTCTAATAAATTATGTGCTAAATCACTCATCTTAACAAACCATTGTTCTGATAAATAAGGTTCTACCATTACACCTGTTCTTTCAGAATGTCCAACACTATGAGTTATTTTTTCAATATTAATAAGTAAATCTTTTTCTTTTAATTCTTCTATTAATTTTTCTCTTGTTTCAAATCTATCAAGCCCTTTATAATTTAAAGCATTTTCATTCATATGAGCGGTTTCATCCATAACAACTATTCTCTCTAGATTATGTCTATTACCTACTTCAAAGTCATTTGGATCATGTGCAGGAGTAATTTTAACTACACCTGTACCTTTTTCTATATCAGCATGTTCATCGCCTATAATAGGTATTAATTTACCAACTATAGGTAAAATAACATTTTTACCAATTAATTTATTATATCTTTCATCTTTAGGATTAACTGCAACAGCTGTATCACCAAATAATGTTTCTGGTCTTGTAGTTGCTACATCAAGATAATCATTTGTTCCTTCAATATAGTACTTTAAATGATAGAATGCTCCTTCAACATCTTTATATATAACTTCTTCATTAGAAAGTGCTGTTCTTGCTTCTGGATCCCAGTTAATTATTTTTTTACCTCTATAAATAAGTCCATCATTATACATTTTTATAAATGCATAATTAACTGCTTTTTGTGATACTTCATCTAAAGTAAATCTTTCTTTTGAATAATCTAAACTAATACCCATTTTAGACCATTGTTTTCTTATATTATCAGCATATTCATCTTTCCATTTCCATGCTTCTTTTAAGAAATTTTCTCTACCTAATTCGTATTTATTTATTCCTTCTTTTTTTAATTTAGCAACTACTTTTGCTTCTGTTGCAATTGCGGCATGATCCATACCTGGAAGCCATAATACATCATATCCATCCATTCTTTTATATCTACATATAATATCTTGAATTGATACATCTTGTGCATGCCCAATATGTAATTTACCTGTTATATTAGGTGGTGGAAGTACCATTGAAAATGGTGTTTTTGTTTTATCTCCTGACATAAAGTAATTATTATTAAGCCAGCACTCATATTTTCCTTCTTCTACTTTTTTATGATCATATTTAATTTCTAACATATTTATCTATCCTTTCCAAATAAAAAATACCCATGAATGTAAGGACGATTTTTCGCGGTACCACCTTACTTCATAGATATTTCTATGCTCTTTATTTCTTTAACGCAGAATATGCGATACTTTTATAATATAAGCAACCTTCAAATAAATAATTTATTAGTTTTCACCAAACACTAACTCTCTAAAAAAATTATATTATTTTACTCCTCTTATCAACAAGTCTATTATATTATACTATTTATACGCAATATTTACAATATTATTTTTTCTGATTTTCTTGCTTTATAAATGTATCTATCTCTTTTTTCATTTCATTTAATATATTATTTTTTCCATCAATATAGTATTCATATTCTCCATCATTTACTTTTAATAATCTATCTTTTGATATTATAAAATTTAAATCATTATCTGAATACAAAAACTCATTATCTTTATTATTCATGTTTACAAAATAAAATTTAATATTTCTTTTATTATATTCATTTATATAATTATAATATTTATTTTTATTCCCATCTTTTTTATAAAATAATACATAATATGTTTTATCATCTTTTTTAAAAATATCTTTTCCATTTATTTCATTATATTCTATCTTTTTATCTAATTTTACAGATTTTATCGTATTTGCTGATGAATTTTTATTAATATTTTTATTACTTGAAAAATAATTAATAAAAAATATACATGATATAAACATAACAACAAATATAAAGAAAAGAGAAAGTAAAAAATAAGAAAATATATTTTTATCCTTGTTATTTTTATTTTTTATTTCTATATTTTCTTTATTTTGATCCTTTTCTTCAGGAATTTTAAAATCTGAATTAACTAAATTATTTACAACTTCATCATAATTATCATTATTGTTTATTTTTTCAAACAATAGTCTACTATGTCTATAAGTTACAAAACTAAGTTCTTTATCTTTATCATATCCTCCACTTATACCAATAAATCTATCAATAATTTCTTCACCATTATATTTTTCTAAATGAGCTGCATTTAAGATATAATTTGTTATTAAATCATTTGAAAGCATACTTGAATCATATTTATGTATTACATCAAACTTATAAGCATAATAATCATAATTATTAATATTATATTTTTTTATAAAAGTAATATTCTTAGGTTCATGCCTATAATTTGTATATATACAAAAATTGGTATAAAAATCTGATTTAGATAATTCTTTCATATCTATTTTTTTATCTTTTATTATATCAAGTTTATTATATGCGGATAAAAGTTCAAAAAATGCATATCTACTAGCATTATCTTTTAATATTTTATTAATATCTTTTTCTTCAATTTTAGTATTTTTTCTAATATAATTATCAATAACAAATAAATTTAATTGATTATCTTTTTTTCTTAATATCTTTTTTAATGTTTCCTTTGTTTTTTGATTAGAAACATATACTTCTATATTTGTAGCAATTTCTAAAAAGAATCTTAAATTTCTATAACTATCATCATTTAAATATTCAAAAGTACTATTGTGATGATATTTTAATGCTTCATTAAATACTTTTATTATTGCATCAGATATTAGTTTTTTATTTTTATTTAAATCCTCTTTTGGAACAACACCATAGTTTAAATAATCATTTACTAAAATCAAAATATTGTTTTTTGGATTTTTAAATTTTAGTACTTTATATAATTTAGGAAATAAAACATTATATAAATTTGGTTTTTCAAATAAATTACTTATTGGTATAAAATCAGAATCTTTATAATATTTTAATATTAAGTCTACATATAATTTTAATGCATTTTCATTTTCTAATGTACTAAGAAAAAAAACTACCTTATTTTGAACACTTGGTTTTAAATATTTAAATATTTTTGATATTTCATTAGTATATTCATCATAATAATTTTTAAAGCATAATGAAAGAATGGATGAGTTAATCCCACCATTATTATCATTTATTCCGAATTCTTTTGCAGAATTTTGAATTAAAAAAATTCCTATATTTTTAGTAATTTTAATTTTTTCTAACTTTTTATACGCAGATATTTTAGAATCAAAATCTTTTTTTTCTATGATTTCAAGTAAATATGCTACTCTATTTAATTTTAACTCCTCAATTAATTCTTTCATAAGCTCACCTTTTCATAATTATATCAAATTCTAAAGAATTATTGAATATATAAATGTTAATTAATTAAAATATTTCTCTTAAAATCTTTTTTACAAACTTTGAAAGTGTATTCATTACTTTATTATATATTTTATCTTCTAATTCTTCATCTAAATTTGTTTTACTATTTTCATTATTTTTGCTTTCATTATTTTTGCTTTCATTATTTTTATTTGTTGTATAGTAAGAATTATCTACATCAGAATACATTCCTACTTTATTTTCTTTTGCTTCTTCTTCAACTTTTTTTAATTCATCAGTATAAGAATAATCACCATATAAATATGCAACTTTTGCAAGACCATTTTGTACAAGTTCTTCCTCAAGTAAACTATCATCTACATATACCCAAGCTAAATATCTGTTATATTTATCTTTTTTATCACTATTATCATCAAATTCTAATTCTATTTTACTTGCATTAGTAATTCTATTACAAGTATACTCTTTTGCTTCTTTACCATATGGTTCTTCACCCTTTTTAGGATGATTAGTTTCTGGCGTATCAATTGCTAAAAATCTAACCTTTATTTCTTCTTTATCCATAATAAATCTTGCCGTATCACCATCAATACATGATTTAAATTCTACCTCTTTTTTTTCATTCGCATATGTAACACCTGGAAAAATTAATAACATAAATAAAATTAAATATATAACCCTTTTCTTCATACTTCTCACCTATAATACATTTTATCATATTTATAATTAAATAAACATTAAATTAATTATTAATTACACTTTATTTACAATTTGAATATTATATTGTAGGAGGTACATATGATGAACTTTTTCCAAAACTTACTTTTAAGTACAAAAAGACTAATATTCTTCTTATTAGCCGTTTCATTCCTTATTATACTTACATATCAAATAATTATTCTTTTATTTATAACAACACCTTTAAATGCAGTATTACTCCTTATTGTATTCTTATTATTATGTACTTTTAGTTTTTTCTTCTTCTTCAGGTGTTAATAATATTTCAGTTTTATATATTTTATCAAGCAAATGTCTAACACTCTTAACCATTTCATATTCACTTTTTGTATTAGTAATTTTTTCAGGAATTGAAATTAATACACCTAATAACTTTTTTTCATCTTCAAGAAGAGGAAATATTCTTTCATACTCACTTAAAAGACCTTTAAAATCAAAATTAAGTGCATATCTATTATAAAAATTTACAATATCATATATAGGCATATCTATCTTACTTTTATCCCAACTAATTAAAAATGTCTGCTTATTTTTAATTAAATTATCGAGTTTTAAATTATTATGAAGAGTTACAACTCTTTTTCTTTTTTTATTTTTAACTAATTCATACCAAGATTCCATTTCATTTTTACAAAAATAGATACATGAAAATATTTTTGATATATTTCTTGCAATTAAATATTCAGATGGACTCATATATATTTTAGATTCAATTACATTTATTATATCTAAATAATAATTATATATATAATCTATTTTATTAATTGTCTCTTCATATATTGTTTTATATTCATCATAATCTACTTCTTTATAATATGTTGTTTTACTATGTAAAAGCGCAATTACATGAATAATATCAAATGCTCTTTGACTATCATCGTAATTTATATCTTCTATATATTCATATATAGTTTCTTCTTCATCTGAATCTATTAATTTTGGAAAATATTCGAAATTTCTTGATGATAAATATTTATATATTTTATTATTATTACCCTTTTTTAAAACAAATTGACCTAAAGGAGTATCTACTATCATGGCTTTACCTTTCATAGTATATTTATTTACCTTTAGGTCATTTTTATCTAATATCTTTTTAAATTGTCTCATTTTCTATATAAGGAATTATTATTTTATTTCCAAGGGTAATTTGATCTATATTATTATACTCTTTTATCATATCAATACTTACACCATATTTTAAGCAAATAGTATCTATATTATCAGATTCTCTAACAATATGTACATAATAACTAACATATTTTTCATCTTTATTATCAAAATTATTAAATATAGAATTCATAGTTTGAATAGAAGCATTATCACTACTTACTTTTTCTATTTTTTCATCAGTTTGAAGAAATAAATCAGTGCTTTCTTTCATTTGATTTTCCTCCTTCTTATTTATTATATTTTCAAATATAGTAAACCTATCATCAGATTCTTCATTTTCTACTTCTTCTTTTTCTTCTATAGTATTTTCACTTTCTTCTATATTTAATTCTTCCTCATCATTTTTATCATTTCTAGATTCTATAATTAAATCTGGTTTAATTTCTTCTATTATATCTTTTTCTTCTTCCATTTCAATAAGTTCAATACCCTCAATTAACACATCAATATTTACTCTTAATATTTCTTCATTTACAATTTCAAATTTAAAATCATCAATATCTATTTTTAATCTATTAGTATCATATTTAGTATCTAAAGATATATCAAATGGAAGTCCATATATAAAAGGTTCTGAATTAATAGATGAATCATTTATTTTATATTCACCACTTATAATAAATTCTCCAGAAACTATATTATTTTCTTCTAATGATAAATTATGTTCAAGTGAAATACTTGTTATTTCATAGATCTTTGTATTAAATTTAATATCTTTTGTAAATGGTACAATTTTTTTCATTTTATCCCTCACTTCTAATTAATAATATTAAAAAGAGTTCTATTTTAGAACTCTAATTAAATAAATTATTAAATATTTCAGAATAATTACTTACAAAAATAATTTCTAATGAATCTAATACTTCTTTTGGAATCTCTGATATATCAGATTCATTTTCCTTTGGAATAAATATTTTTTTAATTCCAGAATTATACGCTGCGATAGATTTTTCTCTTAATCCACCTATTCCTAAAATATTACCATTTAAAGTTATTTCACCAGTCATACCTATCTTATTATCAATTTTTTTATTTAAAAACGAACTTAAAATAGCTGTTACTAATGTAATTCCTGCGGATGGTCCATCTTTTGGTATTCCTGCATGTAATGCATTTATATGTATATCATCATCATTTAGCTTCTTAATATCAACACCAAATTCTTTATAATTGTTTTTAATGTATCCAATAGATATCTGTGCACTTTCTTTCATAACATTACCAAGTGAACCTGTCATATTAACATTACCTTTTCCTTTATAATGAGATACTTCTATTGGAAGAATTGAACCTCCAAGATCAGTATATGCAAGTCCATTTACAACACCAGGATTATTAATTGTAGTACCAATATCAACATATTTTATATTACCTAATAACCTAATAACATCTTCCTCATTAAGTACAAATTTCTTTCTTTTAGAACCTGTAATAATTTCTTTAGCTATTTTTCGCATTAAAGATGACAATACTCTTTCAAGTTCACGTACTCCAGCTTCTTTTGTATAATGTTTTATTATAAAGTTAATTGTTTCATCATCTATTATTAAATTATTTTTAGTAAGCCCATGTTCTTTTAATAATTTAGAAAACATATAATTTTTAACAATATCAAGTTTTTCGAAAGTTGTATAACTTGTTAAATTTATTATTTCAAGTCTATCTCTTAATGCATATGGTATATCTAATAAACTATTTGCAGTTAAAATAAACATTACTTTTGATAGATCAAATGCTTCTTCTATATAATTATCATAAAATGTACTATTTTGTTCTGGATCAAGTACTTCTAAAAGACATGATGATGGATCACCCTTAATATCTTTTGTCATTTTATCTATTTCATCAATTAAAAATACTGGATTAGATGATTTAGCCTTAATTAAACCTTCTATTATTCTTCCTGGTTTTGAACCTATATATGTTCTTCTATGCCCAATAATTTCTGCTTCATCACTAACACCACCAACAGATATTTTTACAAAATTTCTATGTAATGCTTGTGAAATAGAATATGCAAGTGATGTTTTACCTACACCTGGTGGTCCAACTAAACAAATAATTGGGCTTTTAATATCGTTTGTAAGTTCTTTAACAGCAATATATTCAAGTATTCTATTTTTAACATCTTTAAGTCCATAATGAGTTTTATCAAGTTCATCTTCTATTTTTTGGATATTTTTTAAATCTTTTGTATATATTCCAAAAGGAAGAGAAAGAACAGTATCTATATAATTTTTAACTATTGATAATTCAGGTGATACTAAACTCATCATTTCATATTTATTAACTTCTTTTAATAATTTTTCCTTTATACTTGATGGTGCATTTAAATCCTCTATTTTCTTTTTTAAATCAGATATCTCTTCATCTTTATTATCAGTTTCACCAAGTTCTTCTTTAATAGCTTTTATTTTTTCTTTCAATATAAATTCTTGTTGGGATTTATCTAATTCCCTTTTAACTTTTTCTTCTATTTTTCTTTCAATATAACTTATATTTTTTTCTTCAGCAATTTGTTTAATTAACATATCAGATCTTTTAACAGAATTAAATTCATATATATATTTATTTTTATTTTCAAAATTAAACGGAATCATATTTGCTATTTTATCTGTTAATTTATCAAGATTAGTTTCTTCATTTAATTTTATTATTATATTATTAGATATATTTGGTGATATTGATATATAACCTGCAAATTCTCTTTTTAATAGTCTTAAATTTGCTTCTTCTTCATCTTTATCAATTTCATCTATACTAATAGGCCCTATAACAGCTTCTAAATTCGAATTTTTATTATCAATATAATTAAATATACTCGCTCTATTAATTCCTTCTATATTAATCCTTATATGATTATTAGGAAGTTCAAAATTACTAGTTATTTTACCAATTATACCTACATTTGGAAGTTCTGTTAATTCAATATTTTCATTTATTAGACCTTTTGCTGAAACAAGTATTACATAGTTATCATGATATTTAATTGAATTATCTATAATATTTTTATCATCAGCATTTGATATTTCAAGTTTTATCTCTCCATGAGGAAGCAAAACAAGGTTACGTAAAACAATTACTGGTAATTTTGTCTTAATCATAATTTGCCTCCTCATCAAGTAATTTAATAAACAATGTTTATTATAATTTATTTAAAAAAATTGTCAATGAATTTTAGACATATTTTAAAAGAAAAAGTAGATCCTTTTTTAGGGTCTACTATTTTTTTAATATTTCAATTACTTTTTGCATTTCAAGTTCATATTTCAATGCATCTATTCCGCCAATTTGAACAAGTAATTCATCTTTAGTTGTATTATATTTTTTAGCTAAATCTTCTGCTTCTTTATTTGCTTCTTCATCAGTTACTTCAACTTTTTCTAAAGTAGCAATTTCTTCAAGCATAAATCTATATTTAACTCTTTTTTCTGCTTCTGGATGCATTTGTTTTTCTAAATCTTCTGCTGTAGAATTTGTAAATTGATAGAACATATCAAGTGTTATTCCTTGCATTTTTAAATTTTCTTCATATTGATGCATCATTCTATGAATTTCTTCATGAACTAATTCTTCTGGAAGATCTACAACTGTATGTTTAGCAGCTTCTTCTAGTAAATCATCAACATATTTATTTTCAAGTTCATATTCTTGTTTAGCTTCAAGATCAGCTTTTACTAAATCTTTTAATTGTTCTTCAGTTTCTACACCTTCATAACCTAAATCTTTAAAGAATTCTTCATTCATTTCTGGTAATTCTTTAGTTTTTACTTCATGAACTTTTATTTTAAATACTGCTTCTTGTCCTTTTAAATCTTCTTGAGCATAATCTTCTGGGAATGTTACTTTTATATCTTTTTCATCTCCAGCTTTAAGACCAATTAATTGTTCTTCAAAACCTGGTATAAATGTATTACTTCCAATTTCTAATGGATAGTTTTCAGCTTTACCACCTTCAAATGCTACACCATCTTTAAATCCTTCAAAATCAATAACAGCTGTATCACCATTTTCGGTTTTACCATCTTTAATAACAATATCAGCATATTGTTCAAGTAAACTATTGATTCTTGATTTAATTTCTTCTTCTGTTACTTTTACTTCACCTTTTTTAACACCTAATTTAGTGTATTTTTCAACCTTTACTTCTGGTTTAGTTGTAATTCTAAATGTTAATACTAATTTTTCATCATCAATTTCTTTTATATCAATTGTAGGTTGAATTATAGGTATTAACTTACTATCTTTAATAACTGTTGCATATTTTTCTTGTAATACAAAATCAATTGCATCATTATATAAACTTTCTTTACCAAATTTCTTTTCAAAAATATTTCTTGGAACTTTACCTTTTCTAAATCCATCTACTTTTACATTTTGAACATTTTTATTAAATGATTTAGTAATTGCATCTTCCCATTCTTTTCCTTCTACTTTTATTTCTATTTCATGTACGTTTTTCATAAACTTCCTCCTTACAAAAAATCTATATTATTATATAATAATTTGCAATCTTTATCAATAGATAAATCATTTTATTTACTTTTTATATACAATATTTATGAAACTAAAATTAAATTTTTAAAGATATAATTTATCATTTATAACTTAGCAAATAAAAAATATGACTTTTAAATCATATTTTTAATATTCTATATTCGATTTTAGAACTTCGATGGCGGGATGAACAACATAATCTATAGTTTTAGAAACAATTCCATCTCCAACATATAGGTTATAACTATCCACACGCTAAGCATATTTAGAATAACTAGAAAGAAGATTTTCTATCCAATATACACAATTTACTTTTATCGCATTAAATAACCCATTTATATTTTAAACAGTTATAATCATGAAAATTTTTTAAAATATTTTAAATAATGTTAAATCTACAAAAATATTGATAATAAATTAATTATTGTATAAATATTATTATTATCTAATATCAGATTTATCAATAGTTATTGCAGGTCTAATGCCTTCATTTAATGCATTGTCAGGGTCATCACCATCTACACTTCCTTCATGATATACTACCCATATTCTAGACGACTTACCAGTAATTGGAGAAGTTGTCCAATAGCCTAAAACATTTCCATCTATTTCAGTTTCACATCCATAAGCTTTACAATTAGATGTGTAATCAAAAAGCCAATAAAATTTAGATTTTTTAGATTCATTAGCATATTGCTTTAACCACCCGGTATATCCCGTACCTTCACCATCTAAATAATACCAACGTGAATTTTTCATTCCACCTGTGCCATATGTTTTACTGGAATCCCAAGCAAGTTTGTCTGCATCCGATGCTTTTGTTATTTTTGCTATATCATTTGCTGATAATATATGTGGATTACCTGTCCAATTTTTTGTATCTTCTTCCAGTTGTTTTATAGCTAACGTCATTCCCTCAGAATTATTGCCACTCGAATTCCATGCAACAGTATTAGTTGTATTACGATCTAATATCATTGTATATGTTTTATCTGTTTCTTCAAAAACATACCATCTCATGCAACCTGCTTTCGGTTCTAATGTATTAACAAAATTATTCTTTGTGCACTCTTCTTTCAAATTTTTAGGATTTAAATATACCTTTGCAATAAAAGTTTCTCCTTCTTTTGCCATTTCTTTTGTTGGGCCTTTTTCCACTTTAACATTATCAAAAATTAGTGTATCATCAGAAAATTTACCATTACAATATTTTATTGTTCCTGTTATATTTTCTTTATTTTTTAATTGTAATTCTTTTGCGTTACCACTTGTTTGATCATCAAAGTTAAATGTATAACATCCACTTTCATCACTTACTAAATTTGTTTCCATTATACTTCCTGATGTTACTTGTGTTTTTATCGCATCTTTTACAAGTTTAATACTGCTTTCTGCTGCACTTTTCTTACTATTTTCTATTACATTTAATATCTTTGGTACTGCTATTACCATTAGTATTGCAAGCAAGACTATTACTGCTAATAATTCTATTAATGTAAACCCTTTTTCTTTTTTCATATTCTTTCTCCTACTACTTATTATGACACAAAAAAATAGCCTTATTCTATATTTAAGTTTATCATTTGCTATTTACTTTGACAAGCACTTTTCTATAAATTATCATTTATTTTACAAAATATTTTTATATACAAAAAATAACCCAAAAAGGATTATTTAATTGAAATTATTTTTACATCATAACTACCATTAGGACTTTCAACTGATACTGTTTCCCCAGCTTTTTTACCTAGTATAGCTTTTGCTATTGGAGATTCATTTGATATTTTATTTTCAAAAGGATCTGCTTCAGTACTACCTACTATAGAATATTCTTCTGTTTCATTGTCATCAACATATTCTATTTCAACAGTTGATCCAACTCTAACTTCAGATGTATCTCCTGCTTCTATTACTGTTACGTGTTCTATTAAATATTCAAGTTCTTTAATTCTTGCTTCTACTATACTTTGTTTTTCTCTAGCAGCATGGTATTCAGCATTTTCTGATAAATCTCCTTGTGCTCTTGCTTCTTTTATATCAGCAACTACTTCTGGTCTTACGACAGTAGTTAAATTTTCTAATTCTTTTTTTAAATCATTAAGTCCTTCTTTAGTTATGAAATGTTCTTGAGTTGCTTTCATCTTTATCACCTCTATAAATTTTTACATGAACAAATGATACTACAATTTAAGTGTTTTGTCAACCTAAAAAATTAACACGTAACAAATCATTTTTAGAAACTATTTTATCACATGGTATTCTAAGAATTTCTTTTGGATGTCTTGCAGCATCTACTAATTCATTATCACTATTTTTAATATATGATACTACTATATTAAAAGGTTCCTTTTTAGGTCCAAATATATTAATAACATCGCCTTTACTAAAATAATTTCTTTGTTCTATAATTATTTCTTTATTTTTTTCATCATAATCAAGTACAACACCTAAAAAGTCTTGATTTGTATTTTCTTCTCTTCCTATATAATATTGTTCATTTACTCCAGGAAATTTATCAAAATATTGAGGAAGTGTTTCTCTATTTGCGCATCTATATAATTCTATTTCATCTTTTTTATTATATTTATAATTTTCTTTATCTTCTAAATATTTATCTATTACTCTTCTATAAACACTTACTAAAGTTGCAATATAATAAATAGATTTCATTCTTCCTTCTATTTTTAGGGATGTTACACCAATATCAATTAAATCTGGAATATATTTTAAAAGGGATAAATCTTTTGGAGATATTGCAAACTCTGTATCACCAGATATTTTTGTTTTATATTCATCATAAAGATCAAATACCCATCTACAAACCTGCGCACATCCACCTCTATTTGAGTCTCTATTAGTCATATAATTAGAAAGCATACATCTACCACTATAGCATGTACACATAGCGCCATGAACAAATACTTCTATATCCATATTTGTTTCATCAATTATATTTTTAATATCTTCTTTTGATGATTCTCTAGCAAGGACAACCCTTTTTACCCCTTCTTCTTTATAAAACTTTACTGCTTCACTATTTAATGTACATTCTTGTGTACTTATATGAATTTCTAAATTAATATTATTTTCTTTTACTAAATCTATTATAAATAAATCAGAAACTATTATTGCATCTACTTTTGCATCTTCTAACTCTTTTAAGTACTCTAAAAGTCCAGTCATATCTTCTTCATGAAAAAGAATATTTACCGTAACATAAACTTTTGCATTATGTTCATGTGCAAATTTAACTCCTTCTTTTATTTCATCAATTGTAAAATTTGTTGCATTTGCTCTTAAACTAAACTTTTTACCACCTAAATATACTGCATCTGCGCCATACATAATAGCCCATTTTAATTTTTCTAAATCTCCAGCTGGAGCAAGTAATTCAATCTTATTCATTATTTTTCACCTTAAAAATTGTTTTTTTATTCAAAAATCCATTATATGTATTGTTATAATTATTCGCATCTACAACTTCCTTCAATTTTTCAGCAAACTCATCATCATTAGGAGCATTTTTAAGTGCAATAAATGCTTCAATTACATTATAAAATGAAGCTTCTGGAATTAAATAATCATCTAAAATAACAAAAGCATTAATATTTTCATTAATTAATCTTTTATATTCTAAAAGTCCATTTAAAATTTTACCCGATAAAAATGTTGTATTTTCTTTTTCAATAATTTGATAAAAATCATCAGAGTTTTTTTCTTTAAAATAATACCTTTTATCTTTTGGTTTACCCATATTACAATATTTAAAATAATTTGTAATAAGTTTTCTAGAAGATGTTGCCATTATATTATAACCAAATAGTTTAATTGAACATGAAGAATTTACTTTTTTTGATATTTCAATTTGTTCATCAAGTGTTATTTCAGGACTTATTATAAAACCTGATACACCTCTTTTTTCTAAAAATTTAATTGTACTAGAATTTGTAGTTAACTTAGAATACCAAACAAGATTAATATTCAAACTTTCTTCTCTTACAATATTTAATACTGACATATCTGAAAATACAAGTGCATTTATATCTAATTTTTCAATACTTCTAACAACTTTTTTTAATTCATCCATTTGGTTATTAAAATATACTTTATTTAACATAATATATATTTTTTTATCTTTTTCTTTTAACATTTTACAAATATCAGTTAGTTCAGACATTTTAACTAAATGATTAAATGTTTCACTATATCCTTCTATTCCAATAATAAAACCATCAATATTATTTTCCATAAAAAATTTAAAATTATTTTTATCTGGAAAAGGTATTACAATATTATTCACTCTTTACCTCTTTTCTATAAGTGATAGCAATTCCGTCACCTACTTTATAAAATTTAGTATCAAATTCTTCATTATTTGTTAAAAAATCTATATATCTTTGTATTTTGGTTACAAGTTGTCTTAAATTTCTACTTTTAATTTCTTCTTTATTTTCAACAAATCCATGAAAATCTATATTATCGCTTACTATAAATCCATCATCAACAAGATTTTCCTTATATTTTTCAAAAAATTTAATGTATTGTGCTTTAGCAGCATCTATAAATAACATATCATATTTACCTGTTAAATCAATATTTAATGCGTCACCTAAAACAAGTGTAATTCTTTTTTCAAGTTTACACTTTTTAATATTTTTAATAGCTTCAATATATCTATCTTGATCTCTTTCTATTGAAACAACAGTTATATCATCATTTACAAGTGCCATATTAATAGCGGAATATCCTATTGCTGTTCCTATTTCTAATATACTTTTTATATTATTTTTTTCTATAAACTTACATAAGAAATTCATTCCTCTTTTTTGCATAATTGGAATGCCTTTTTCTTCTGCATATTTTTCCATTTCTTTTATAACGTCATCCATAAATTTTGTTACAGCTCCTTTAGTTTTCCTTTGTTAAATAAGACAAAATAGCCTCAATCATTTTCCATTCTTCTTCTGTTTCTATATTATTTAATACTCTATCATCTTCATTAAATATGTATGATGCAGCATAAAGCTTAGTACTTCCATCATCACATTTTGAATTATCTGTATAAACAATATAGTTTTTATCTTTTGTTTCAAGGTCACATAATATGTCACATTCTTTTGTTTTATTATTAGAATCTATATAGGTAAATTTGCTTCCCTTAGTAAGTTCATTCATACTTTTGTTACTCCTTTTTTATTTTATCTAAATAACTCTGAAGAATTATATTAGCCGCTAGTGAGTCAACGCTTTTTTTTCTTTTTTTTCTTGATGTATCATTTTTAATCATAATATTATTTGCTTCAACACTTGATAGTCTTTCATCTTGAAGTATTACCTCAATATTATATTTTTCTTCTATCATCTTTTTAAAGTTCATACTTCTTTCTGATGCAAAACCTAAAGAATTATTCATATTCTTTGGGAGACCTAATACTATTTTTTCTACTTTAAATTCACTTATTATTTCTTCTAACTGATTCAAAGCTGATTCATAATCATTTTCATTAAATCTAATAGTTTTATAAGTTGATGCGATAAGTCCAAGTCTATCACTTAATGATACCCCAAGTGTTTTTGTTCCTAAATCAAGTCCTAAATATCTCATTATTTATCTAAATAATTTCTAAGTAAAACTTCAATTATTTGAGTACGTTCTAACTTACAAATTTTCTTTCTTGATTCTTTGTATGATGAGATATAACCTGGATCTCCACTTATTAAATATCCTACTATTTGGTTTATTGGATTATATCCTTTTTCTTCTAGGGCTTCATAAACATCTTTAATTGTTTGATCTACTAAAACATTGTCTATTTCAGATACATCAAATAAAAATGTAGTATTTGAATCCATAACATTCACCTCTTTCATATACATGTATTATATCATACATTTAAGTAAAATTCTATTAAAAGAAAAAGAACTTTAGTTCTTTTAATGTTCTTTTTAATCTTTTTTTGAATAATTTCACATTTCATACATTATTTTCACTTAAGTCAAATTTGTTTATATTCTTTTTTTAACTAATTTATTAACTTTTTCAGTTGCTGCTTCTTGTGACTCTAGAATCATTGTTTGAAAATACTCCATTTGTAATTCATAAAAATAACCTCCTCTATTTGCAGCACTTTTAGGAATAATAATTTTATGAGTTTGTTCAAACTCATCCACATCTTTATATGGAATAATAATTGAGTCATTATATTTAGATTCTAAATTTTTATATATAACATAATCTGCATCAGGACTTAATCTATTAATAGAAATATCACTTGAACCATGAATAATATCTGTCTCAACCGAATTTTTATATGTTCCCATATATACATATATTTCATCAGAAGGAGTTATATTTATTTCACCTAACGCTATTGATATTAAATTCTTATCTGTAAATCTATCAAAGCCGCTATTTCTACCAGTTGTTTTATCTTGATATATTGATATTAATTGTAGATATCTTTTTACTTCTTCTGTTTCTTTTAATTTTTCTATTTCATCTTCTATTTTAATAACTTCTAATCTTTTTTTCTGTAATTCATTTACTTTTTCTTTTAATTTTAAATATTCTTCTTTTGTCATTTAATCCCTCCTTAAATTACATCTACATTATACTTTAAACATGTAGTTATTTCAACATTTGTATTTTATTTTTTTAGTTACCTAATAACCAATCAATAATACTTTTATGAATTATTCCATCTTGTGAAAAATCAAATGTATCAGTTCATATAGCATACTTTGGATAATTATCTTCAACAAATTTGTAAACACCAAACTCTCTTTCAATAACATCGGTTTTATCAACCATCCATGTTGTTATTGCATTAATTTTCGTTTGTCAATTTTGTATTTCACAAAATACAAAATTACTATTTTTGATATTTTTGTATTCCATAAAATACAAAATTATTGTTTTTGATATTTTCGTATAGTAAATAAAAAAACACATTTTGTGTTTTTTATTCCTTATATTCAAACTCAAAATCAAGTATTCTAACAGTATCCCCTTCTTGTATACCCATTTTTTGTAAATCTTCATCAACACCCATTCTTCTAAGTTTTTTAGCAAATCTTCTTGCTCCTTCATCAGTAAACTTAGTCATTCTAAGAAGTTTTTCGATTTCATCTCCACTAACTACATAAACATCATTATCTTTATAAATTCTATATGGTTTTTCTTCTTTAAATTTATATAAAACATATTTTTCAAATTGTTCATTTTCATATAATGGTTCATCTTTAATGTTATCAAGTTCATCCGCTATTTTTACTAAAACTTTATCAATGCCTTCACCTGTTAAAGCACTTATTTCAAATACTTCTTTATTTACTTTTTTCTTAAATTCTTTTAAATTTTCTTTAGCACTTTCCATATCCATTTTATTTGCGATTATTACTTCAGGTTTATCTAATAATTTTTTATCAAAATCTCCAAGTTCTTTTCTAATTGTAATATAATCTTCATATGGATCCCTACCTTCATAAGCACTCATATCAATAATATGCGCAATTACTTTTGTTCTTGAAGCATGACGTAAGAATTTATCTCCAAGACCTTCACCTAATGAAGCACCTTTTATTAAACCTGGTAAATCAGCCGCAACAAATACTCTGTTATCAATAGTTTTAACAACACCTAAATTAGGTGATAAAGTTGTAAAATGATATTCTGCTATTTTTGGTTTTGCTTTTGATATTTTACTTATAAGTGTACTTTTACCAACACTTGGCATACCAACAAATCCAACATCTGCAAGTAATTTTAATTCTACTTTTAACCTTCTTTCTTCACCTGGTTCACCATTTTCAGAAAAGTTAGGTGCAGGATTTGCAGGAGTTGCAAATGCAGTATTACCTCTTCCGCCTCTTCCACCTTTAGCAACTACAACTTCATCATTTTCATGAGTTAAATCTGCTAAAATAAGTCCTGTATCTAAATCAGTTACAGTTGTTCCTTGTGGTACTTTAATAATAATATTTTCTGCATTTTTACCATTCATGTTTTTACCAAGACCATTTGATCCTTTATGACCTTTAATATGTTTATTATATCTTAAATCAAGTAATGTTCTAAGGCCCATATCTACTTTGAATATTATATCAGCGCCTTTTCCTCCATTACCACCAAAAGGTCCACCCATTGGAATATATTTTTCTCTTCTAAAAGCAGTACAACCGTCTCCACCATTACCTGCTTTAACTTCAATTATAACCTCATCAACAAACATGTTACCATATCCTTTCTATTAATTTTTAAAGTATGCATCAACATAAAATATTGGTCTATGTTCTTTATAATATTGTTTTTCAAAATCAGTCATGACATTTTCTATTTTTCTTTCATCATTATGTAAATCTAAACTAACCTTTTCAAATGTATACCAGTAATTACTAAAACTTTCTAAGGCAGAAGAAAATAATATTTTATTATCTGTCTTTAAGATTATGTGCTTATTTTTCTTAAATATTCTATCATATAATCTTAAATAGTTTTCATCTGAAAATCTTTTTTTAGCATCTTGTTTTTTTGGCCATGGCTCTGAAAATGTTAAATAGATTGTATCTATTTCTTTACCAAAATAATTAATAATATTTCTAGCATCTGCACATATTATTCTAAGATTGCTTATATTTTGATTTTTTATATTATTAATCGCAGTTGCTGTTTGAGAACTATCTAGTTCTAACCCTATATAATTAATATTGGGATGTTTTTTAGCCATTTCAATTATAAAACTTCCTCTTCCCATACCTAGTTCTAAACAAATTGGATTATTATTAGAAAATACATCTTTCCATTTTCCTTTATAACTTTCAGGATTTTTAATTAAATACGAACTACTATCTATAATCTTATTTGCATTTTTAACAACATTATAACGCATAAACTTCACCTCTAAAGAAGATTTTACCATAAATTCACTAAAAAAACTAGTAAAAAAAATGATGATTACTTTTGATCATCATTTGGTTTTATTAATGATTTTGTTTTGCACTTTTGTTCCATATCATATATTGCATTATCTACTGAAGCAATATTATGCATTCTATTTACAATTTCAGTGAAAGCGTTGTCAAATTGTTCATGCGCTATTTTGGCATAATCCTTTAATTTATCTTTTAACTCTTGGTTCATCTCTTTAGAATATAACAATTTAAATTCATCATCAACCTTTATATAGTTTATTTCATCTATACGTAATCCAATTTTTCTATACTTTTGTAATTTTTCTTGAAAAATCTTGATCCTTTCCGATTTATCACCACAATCATGTAACAAATAATATGGATTAAGCACAAAAGGAATACCTGTTGATACTTCTATAAAAGTTTCTTCATCGATTTTCTTAAATAAGAATGGGTACATTTGATTATCATTAACTGAATCATGACTATAAGTATATGATGTTTTTTCGGAATAATATGGAATAATGTAAGTAATAGTTGTAATAACTCCAAAATATTCACCAACTTTTGGGTCTTCTTCATAAAAATTTAATTTTTCATATGCTTCACTAACTTCTCTTTTTTTCATAAAAACCTCCCTGAAATCTTTATAACATATTATAACACATTATATCGATATTTCAATAAAAATTCTCATATATATTAAATAACTCAAATTCATAACTTTTCATAATAATATGTATTTACAAAAAAATATCACCTAAAATGATATTTTTTATAAAAACTTAAATTTTATATACCTCATCCTTCATCAATTGTTCTTTGTTTCATAAAAAGCCTCCTTAAAATCATTATAGCATACTTTAATTATATTCCAATAAAATAGTTTACATACACTAAATAACTCAAATTCATAACTTTTCATAATAATATGTACTTACAAAAAAATATCACCCTAAGATGATATTATTTTTCTTCATAAACACTAACTTGTTTTTTATCTCTACCTTTACGTTCGAATTTAACATATCCAGCAACTTTAGCATATAATGTATGATCAACACCCATTCCTACATTGTGACCTGGATAAATTTTAGTTCCTCTTTGACGGTAAATAATTGATCCACCACTAACAAATTCACCATCTGCTGCTTTAGCGCCTAATCTTCTACCAGCACTATCACGACCATTGTGAGTTGAACCTTGTGCTTTAACGTGGGCAAATCTTTGTATATCTAAAACCATTTTTAACATAGTTTACCTCCTTATTATTTTTATATTATCTTTATAACTTTTTTCAAGTTCTTCTAAAAGTTCTATCATATTATTAATAAGTTTATTAGTAATATCATCATCTTTTAGTTTTTTAATTAAAATTCTATTATTTAAATCTTCATAATAAATAGATTCAGGATCAAATTCTATAATAGCATTTATTGTTGTTATTACTATTGAACTAACTGATGCACAAACGATATCTTTTCCGTAATCATCATAATTAGCATGTCCTTTTATTTCTATTTTATTATTTTCTATTTCAACTTTTATCATTTTATACCTAACTATTTAATTGATTTAATAACAATTTTAGTATATGGTTGTCTATGACCTTGAGTTTTATGGTAATTTTTCTTAGCGTTGTATTTGAAAATTACAACTTTCTTTTGTTTACCTTGTTTAACAATTTCACCAACAACCTTAGCGTTTTCAACATATGGCATACCAACTTTACCATCTAACATTAATACTTTGTCAAATGTTACAGTATCTCCAGCTTCACCAGTTACTTTTTCAACATAAATTTCAGTTCCTTCAGTAACAGTATATTGTTTTCCACCAGTTTCGATTATTGCTTTCATATTAGTACCTCCTTCTTTAATATTCTAAGACTCGCCCTTTAAGGTGCTTAATTTAAGCTTACTTAAACCTTATTAGTGCGGTTGTAGAGCCAAGAGGCTTTACAAACAATAGAATTTTAACACAAAACACATATATTTGTCAATTCACTCATTAGTAAAATATAAAATAAATTATATTATTTTATTGCTTTATCCTCAGTTGTATATAAATTTTGATAAAATTCACAATTTTTCATTAAATATTCATGTGTCCCATGATCAAAAACTTCTCCATTTTTTATTACATATATAATATCAGCATCTACAATAGTTGATAGTCTATGAGCCACTATTAAAACTGTATGATCATGTGCTAAAGCATCTATTGAATCTTTAATATATCTTTGTGATTCATTATCAAGTGCACTTGTTGCTTCATCAAATAATATTACTTTAGATTTTTTTAGTAATGTTCTTGCGATTGAAAGTCTTTGTTTTTGACCTCCAGATAAATTTACTCCACCTTCTCCTAAAATAGTGTCATATTTTTTAGGTAAAGACTCAATATATTCATCAATACACGCCATTTTACAATATTTTTTTACTTCTTTTAAAGTTACATTTGGATCAATAAGTTTAAAATTTTCTAAAATAGTTCTATTAAAGATAAATGGTTCTTGTCTTATTATCGATATACTTTTTCTTAATGATTCTTCGGTTAAATCTTTTATATCAATATCATCTAAAGTTATTGTTCCACTTGTTGGGTCAAAAAGTCTAGTTATTAAATTAAATAAAGTAGATTTCCCTTCTCCTGATGAACCTACAATTGCAATTTTTTTATTAGGTTCAAATGTAATATTAAAATTATTTAATATTTCTTTTTCATTTGGATAACTAAATGAAACATTATTAAATTTAATAATTCCTTTTACATTATCTAATGATTTATTACCATATTTAACATCTTCATACTTTTCATTAAATAAAATTTCATTTATTCTAGACATAGAAACATCTAATTCTTGATATCTTTTTCCAAAATCAGTTACTGCTTGAATTATATATGTATATTGATAAATATAATAAGTCATTGCTATAAAAAATGAAATAGATAATTTATCTTTGCCAATAAGAATAGCGCATGTTAAAAATACTCCAACTTCAAGCATACCTCTAAATATTTGTGATACTAAAGTTGATATAACAATTATATTATTTTCTTTAATTGATTTATTTAATAAAGATTTAATAATATTAGAAACATCATTTTGTATATTTTTTATAATACCTAATGTTTTGATTTCTCTATACCCTCTTATAGATTCATTTGTTAAAGACGTGTATTCATCAATAACCTTTTTCTTATCTTTTTTTATAGTCTTAAGTTTCTTCTGGAAATATCCTGTTACAAAACTAAATAATATCAAAAATATAGTTATTTCAATACCAAGTAAGTAAGAATTTATATAAATATATATAAGAAGTACAGATGCCGCAAATACATACGCTAAAATATCCATAAGTTCATCAATACTTCCAACAATTGTTTCTGTATCATTTGTTATTCTATTTATTATTTCACCTGATGACATTTCTTCATAAGCATATGCTGGCAATTTCATTGCTTTATTATATGTATCATAACCTATTTTTCTAGATATTTTTATTTGTGATTTTCTTGATAAATATTCCCTAAATCTATTTAAAAGATTATTAACTATAACAATTATAAAATACAAAACAAGCAATTTAACTGCATTATCTATCTTTTTATTAATTAGACTTTGCGTTGCATCACCAATTAATCCTCCATATATAACTATACCAAAATCAGTTATTAACATAATTAAAAAACATAATATGTATATAAATTTATAATCTTTAAAATATACTAACATTTTACTTAAATTTTTCTTTTTTTGTTTTTTCATAAAAACACTTCCTTTCATGCATAATAAAAACCCATTATAAATGGGCTTTTCAAAAAAGAGATTTTTTATGCACTAAAAAATAAGAAGGTATGAAATGCCCATTTTGATTTTTTTAATTTGTTTATATTTTTAAATTTGTTTATTTCTTGTAATCTCATAGCATTCATCCTCCTTTCCTTTAACAAAAAATTACAATTTAAATATACAATATATATAATTAAAAGTCAACATATTATACATTCTCAGTACCATATTTTTTCTTATATACAAATTTTCTAAATGAATCTACTGGAATAACAGTTATAGCAAGCATAAGCATTACTAAAAACTCAAATAAAGTAAGTGATTTTGTTCTAAACATAGTTCCGCCAAAATAAATTAAAATTATTTGAACGATTGTAATAAATGCCATAATTAATATAAATGTTTTATTTTTTTCAATATTTGAAAAAATATTAATTCTTGATGTTCTTGCTGAAAAACTATTAAATATATCTATAAATATAAATAATCCAAAGAAAGCACTCATTATATATGCATTATTTGTGCTTGTTCTAAATAATGAATTTATAAAATCTGATTTTAAGAAAAATAAACATAAGAAACTAGAATAAATACTTGTTACAGCAATTTCACTAATCATATATCTATTTATTATTGATTCATTTTTCTTTTTAGGTTTTTCTTTCATATAATCAATAAGAGGTGGCTCAAATGCAAATGCAAGTCCTGCAAGTGTATCCATAATCATATTAATCCAAAGCATTTGAATAACAGTTACTGGTGTATCTATTCCTATAAATGGACATATTACAGATATAAAAACAGCACACATATTTATTGTAAGTTGTACAATTAAGAACTTTCTTATACTTTTAAATATTGTTCTACCATAAAGTACTGCTTTTGATATTGACAAAAAGTTATCATCAAGTATTACAATATCACTTGCTTCTTTAGCAACTTCTGTACCGCTTCCCATTGAAAAACCAACATCTGCTTTTTTTAGTGCTGGAGCATCATTTACTCCATCCCCTGTCATACCAACAACTAGATTATTCATTTTAGCAATTTTTACAAGTTTACTTTTATCTTTTGGAAGTGCTCTTGCAACTACTCTTAAATTAGGTAAAATCTTTCTTATTTCTTCATCTGTCATACTATTTAATTCATCTGAAGTAAGTGCAATATCTGTACTTTTTTCAATTAATGATAATTCATTTGCGATATTAATCGCAGTTTTTTTATTATCAAATAAGGTATTTAATAGAAAAGTGTGTTAAAATACATAGGATAAAATAATATATAATGAGGAAAAATAATACAAAAAGTTATTTTATAAGGAGTAAGTGTATGAAAAGAGAGAGTATTAAAGAATTTGCTCTAATTACAATTGGAATATTTTTAGTTGCAATTTCAGTAGTTTATTTTTTTGAACCTAATAATATTGCTGCAGGTGGAATAACTGGTTTAGCAATTGTAATAAATCATTATATACCATTTATATCTATAGGACCCTTAGTTTTAATGATGGATGCTATTTTATTTATAGTTGCATTAATAGTATTAGGAGCAAAGTTTGGAGCTAAAACTATATATTCAAGTTTTTTATTATCAACATCAATGTGGATAATGCAAACTTTTATACCAATTAATATTACTAATGATTTGATATTAGCAACTATATTTGGTACATTAATATCTGCAGTTGGAATGGCAATAGTATTTAATGCTAATGCATCAACTGGAGGAACTGATATAATTGCAAAAATTTTAAATAAATTTTTTCATATTGAAATAGGAAAATCCTTATTAATAGTTGATTTTTTAGTAACTTTATTAGGTGCAGTTACTTTTGGAATAAATATTGGGTTATATGGTCTATTAGCAGTTATAATTAATGGAGTGGTTATAGATAATATAATAGCTGGATTTAAAACTAAAAGTGAAATCACAATAATAAGTGAAAAAAATAAAGAAATAAGTAAGTTTATTTTAGATGATTTAGAAAGAGGGTGTACTTTTATTAAAGGTATTGGAGGATTTACGGGAAAAGATACTTCAATATTATATACTGTGTTAGATAGAAATGAATTTATAAAATTAAAAAATAAAATTAAAGAAATAGATAAAAATGCATTTATAACAGTTGGTGAGGTTCATGAGGTTATGGGAGAAGGTTTTATTGGAATAGACGAAGATTAAATTAAGATAGGAGATAATTATGCAAAAGATTAAAGAATATTTATTAATAACAATTGGAGTAGCATTAACAGCAATTGCACTTGAGTATTTCTTTTTTCCATGCGATATAGCAGCTGGAGGAGTTTCAGGTATAGGATTAGTTATAAATAAGGTTTTTGGATTAGATACTAGTGTAGTCATTCTTGTTCTTAATATTGTATTATTCGCATTAGCTTTTGTTGTATTAGGAAAAGGCTTTGGTGCAAAAAGTATTTATGCAACAATAATGTTATCTGTATTTATGTGGATAATTGAAAATGTTTTTAAGCCAACTGTACTTACTGAAAATATGTTTTTAGCAAGTGTATTTGGATCAATTATTTTAGGAATGGGAGCTGCAATAGTTTTTCATCAAGATGCCTCTACAGGAGGAACTAGCATAATAGCAGCTATAATAAGTAAATTTACGCCTATTGGTATAGGAATTTCTGTTTTACTTACAGATTCATTTGTTTGTATGGCAGCAATAAGTGTTTTTGGGATTGATAAGGGATTATTTGGATTCTTTAGTGTTATTTTAATTGGATTGATAATAGATAAATTTATTGATGGATTTAATACATGTAAACAAGTATTTATAATAACAGCAAAGGAAAAAGAAATAGTAAATCATATAATCAAAAATATTGATAGAGGATGTACAGTACTTAATGGAAATGGTGGATATACAGGAAGTGATATAAAAGTAATTTATACTGTTTTAAGTACTAAAGAGTTTATTGAGTTAAAAAAATCTATAAAAAATATAGATCCAAATGCATTTTTAACTGTAAATGAATCTACAGAGGTTTTAGGAAAGGGATTTACAGAATATTAATCATAATAGTAATATTAGGTAAATATAGCTTAAATATTGGTATTATAGATAGTTGTATGTTATAATGGCTTTATAGTTTGTCAAGATATAGAAATGAATGTTATAAAGAGGTGTATTTATGATAGAGTTTAAGGGCGTTTCTAAGGTATATGATAATAATGTAAAAGCATTATCAAATGTAAATATAAAAATTAATTCAGGAGATTTTGTTTTTCTAGTTGGTCCTTCTGGAGCAGGTAAATCTACTTTTATAAAAATGTTATTAAAAGAAGTAGAGCCAACAATGGGAGAAATTATAGTTGCAGATAAAGAATTATCTAAGGTAACTAGAAGACAAACACCATACTATAGAAGAAAAATAGGTATGGTATTCCAAGATTTTAGGTTAATACCAACTTTAAATGTATATGAAAATGTTGCCTTTGCAATGAGAGTTGTTGAAGCATCACAAAGAGAAATTAGAAAAAGAGTACCTATGGTATTGTCATTAGTTGGATTATCACATAAATATAAAATGTTTCCTAATGAATTATCAGGAGGAGAACAACAAAGAGTATCATTAGCAAGAGCTATTGTTAATAATCCATCAGTACTAATTGCTGATGAGCCTACTGGAAACCTTGATCCAGAAACAGCAAAAGAGATTATGGGATTATTAGAAGATATAAACAAGGCAGGAACTACTATATTAATGGCTACGCATGCAAAAGACATAGTTGATAATATGCAAAAGAGAGTTATAGCTATTGATAAGGGAATGATAGTAAGAGATGATAGAAAGGGGATGTACGAAAATGAAAATTAGCACGTTAAACTATTTTATAGTCGATGCATTTAAGAGCATAAAGAGAAATAGGACAATCAGTTTTGCTGCTATGATTACAGTATTAATAACATTTTTCGTTTTTGGTACATTTACTTTATTAGCATTAAATTTCAATAAAAGTATTGAAGATGTAGCATCAAAGATTCAAATTCAAGTGTATCTTAGAGAAGATATAAAATTAGTTGATCAAAAAGAAATAGAATTAAAGCTATTGGAATCTCCTCAAGTTAGTGAAGTTAAATATGAATCAAAAGATGAAGCTTTTTTAAATTTAAAAGAAAATTTAGGAAGCAATGAAGGTTTATTAGAAGGATATGATTTAAATAATAATCCACTACCAAGTTCATTTATAGTTAATTTAAAGGATCCATCTTATGCTGAAGAAGTAGCTAAATTAGTTGAAGGTATGACTGGCGTTGAAGGTATAGGAAATCAACAAGAAGTTATTGATACAATAAGTAAGTTTGTTGATGTAGTTCAAATAGTTGGTATAGGTTTATTTATAGTATTTATTGGTGTATCTGTATTCTTAATAATGAATACAATAAAGCTTACAGTTTACTCAAGAAGAAGAGAAGTTGGAATTATGAAGTTTGTTGGAGCAACAGACTGGTTTATTAGATGGCCATTTGTTATTGAAGGTATAGTAATTGGTGCTATTGGGGCATTATTATCAAGTATAGCTTTATATTTTGCATATAATGCAGTATTTAAATGGATAGTTTCATCTATGTTTATAGTAAATTTAGTACAACCTCAATTTGTTTTAACTACATTATTAGCTTGTTTTGTTGGCGGAGGAATATTAATTGGAGCTATAGGAAGTATATTTGCATTAAGAAAATTCTTAATTGTATAGTATATAGAGTATGTTAATTAGGCAAAAATATATATAGAAATTATTTAAAAACTACAACTCATTAATTATTATGGGTTGTAGTTTTAAGCAAATAAGGGGTAAAATTAAATAAATATTAATATACAGAAAGGAGATAAGTATTTATGGATAATTTAAATGGAGAAGAAATTAAGCCAAGGAAAAAAACACATAAATTCTTAAAAGGTTTAATAGTAATAGTATTTGCTTTAGTAACTTATTTTGCAGCTTTTTACTTAGGAAATAACTTAGCAACTAAGGGAATAGTTATAGGTGGAGCTGTTCCTAAAAAAGCAGTTGCAGACTTAGAGGAAATTGGAGATTCAGGGAAATATTCTAATTTATTTAATTTGCGAAGTATGTTATTTTCCATGTATGATGGAGAAATAGATGATGAAAAACTTCTTGAAGGTGCAATGAAGGGAATGGCAAATGCAGTTGGAGATCCATATACAGTTTATATGGATAAAGAAGAATTTAATAAATTTATGGAATCAAGTCAAGGAAGCTTTTATGGAATAGGAGCTCAATTAGGAGTTAGAGATAATAATATAACTATAATAGCACCTGTTGAAGGTTCACCAGCAGAACAAGCTGGACTTAAAGCTGGAGACATAATTTTAAAAGTTGATGATTATGAAGTAACAGATTTAAATACAGAGGCAGTTGTTTCAAGAGTTAGGGGTAATCAAGGAGAACCAGTTACACTAACTATTAAACGTGAAGGAATTGAAGAACCATTTGAAGTAACCATAGTTAGAGCTGAAATTAAAACAGAATCAGTAAAAGGTGAAATTATTGAAGATGGAATTGGATATATTCAAATAAGTACTTTTAGCGATGAAGAAGTAAGTGATAAGTTTACTGAAAAATTAAATGAATTAAAAAATGAAGGAATGAAAAAACTAATATTAGATTTAAGAGGAAACCCAGGTGGATACTTAAATGAATGTGTTAAAATTGCTTCTAATTTTATTCCAGAAGGAGAAGTAGTAACTTATACAATTGATAAATATAATAAAAAGGTTGTTTCAAATTCAATTGGAGGAGATGCAATTGGAGTTCCACTAGTTGTACTTGTTGATGGTGGAAGTGCAAGTGCATCAGAGGTTGTTACAGGAGCATTAAGAGATCATGGAGCTGCTATAACAATAGGAACAACTACATTTGGAAAAGGAATAGTTCAACAATTAAAGGTATTGCCAAATGATATGGGAGGACTTAAAGTTACAACTTCTAAGTATTATACTCCAAATGGAGAAAATATTCATGGTACTGGAATAACACCAGATATTACAGTGGAAATTCCACAAGAAATATTAGAAAAGGATTATGATAGAAACATTGATCCACAATTTAAAAAGGCTCTAGAGGTAATTAGAGATAAGAATTAAGTAGGAGGCTCAGTATGGATTTAATAATTAATAGTTTAAAATCTGTATCAATAGCAATAATTGAGCCAATGCATTTACTTATGCTTTTTATATTTGGGATAATATTTTATTTTAAAAATATTAGAATTGTATCAATCCAAAAAATGACATTAGGAGAGGGGGTTAATACACCCCTTGAATTAACATTATCTCAAATTGTATTTGGCATACTAGCAGGTGCAGTTGGTACTGTTATATTAACGGTACTAGGAGTTTCATTTAATGAAACCTCAGGTATAGAATTTATATTTATGATATCAATACTATGTTTGTTTTATAAGAAAAAGTATATATCATATGCTTATTCAGCAGCAATTTTAGGTATGATAGGAATTATATTAAAAGTAGCAAGTAATATTACTGGAATAAGGTTATTAATGGATATAAATGTAGTATCATTAATAACACTTGTTGGAGTAATATATATACTTGAAGGAATATTGATAATGTTTGATGGAAGTAGAGGGGCAATACCTGTATTTACAAAAAAAGAAGATAAGATAATTGGAGGATTTTCCTTTAGTAGATATTGGCCTATTCCAATAGCTATATTAATGATTTTTACTAATAGTTCATCACCAGCAGATTCAATTTATTTAAATGCTAGTTCATGGTGGCCAATATTAAATAAAAGCCAAACATTAAGCTTAATAGCTTCTGCTATGGTAGCAACCATACCTATATACGGAATACTTGGATATGGAAATGTTACTTTTACTCAAGAAAAAAATAAAAAGTCATTAAGAAGTGGCACAGTTATTTTAATTTATGGTATTTCAATTGTATTAATAGCTCAATTAGCAACGCTTAATATACTGGGACAAATAATATCTATTATTTATCTACCATTAGTTTATGAATTTATTATGAGATATGAAGCTAATGTAGAAAAAAAGGGTCAATATTTATACGTTAGTGATGATGAAGGAATAATGATTCTTGAAGTTACTCCAAATTCGCCAGCATATGAAGTTGGAGTTAAGCGTGGAGATAAAATTATAGAAGTAAATGGAGAAAAAATAAAATCAGAAGTTGATATATTTAATGCTATTAAAGAAAGTATATTTAAGATTTCTATTAAGATAAAGAATAATTCGGGACAAGTATTAGAATATAATATACAACCTAGAAATAAAATATTAGGGGTGCTTTTAGTACCTAAAATGGTTAAAAGAGAAGATATGATTGAAATAAATCAAGAAGATTTAAAAGATATAATTAATGAAATTAAGAATAAAAAATAGAGGAAAGTTTATACTTACCTCTATTTTTTGTTATAAAAGTTTTGAAAATGGTGAATATAAAAAGTAAAATATATTTAAGAAAATAAGAAAAATTTGGAGTTGATATATATGGGAAACTTTAAGATACATTCTAAATTTAAGCCAATGGGAGATCAACCTGTAGCTATAGAAAGTTTAGTATCAGGATTAAATAAAAATGAAAAGTTCCAAACACTATTAGGGGTAACAGGATCAGGTAAAACATATACAATGGCAAATATAATTGAAAAAGTACAAAAGCCAACTATAGTTTTAGCTCATAATAAAACACTAGCAGCACAGTTATGTTCGGAGTTTAAAGAATTCTTTCCAAATAACATAGTAGAATACTTTGTATCTTATTATGATTATTATCAGCCAGAAGCATATGTGCCTCAAACAGATACCTTTATTGAAAAAGATGCTTCTATAAATGATGAAATAGATAAATTAAGGCATTCTGCTACATCTGCATTATTTGAAAGAAGAGATGTAATAATAGTAGCTTCTGTATCATGTATATATGGGTTAGGTAATCCAGATGAGTATAAGAAATTAACTATTTCACTGAGAGTAGGAATGGAAAAAGAGAGAGATGAAATAATTAAAAAGCTTATAGAAATTCAATATGAAAGAAATGATATTGATTTTGCAAGAGGTACTTTTAGAGTTAGAGGTGATTCATTAGATATTATTCCAGCTTCATCTTCAATTAAGGGAATTAGAATAGAGTTCTTTGGAGATGAAATTGATAGAATAAGAGAATTTGATGTTTTAACAGGAAAGATATTGGGGGAAAGAGAGCATGTTGCAATTTTCCCAGCATCTCACTTTGCTGCATCACAAGAAACATTAAATAAAGCAATAAGAGAAATTGAAGATGAATTAGAGGAAAGATTAAGAGAATTAACATCACAAGATAAATTATTAGAAGCTCAAAGGCTAAGACAAAGAACAAATTATGATATAGAAATGATTAAGGAAATGGGATATTGTAGTGGAATTGAAAATTATTCAAGAGTTTTAGATGGAAGAGCACCTGGAACTCCGCCAAAAACATTATTAGATTACTTTCCAGATGATTATTTAATGTTTATAGATGAAAGTCATGTTACTTTACCACAGGTAAGAGCAATGTATGCAGGTGATAGGTCAAGAAAAGATACATTAGTTGATTATGGATTTAGGCTTCCTTGTGCTTATGATAATAGACCACTTAAGTTCAATGAATTTGAAAGTAAAATTAATCAACTTATATTTGTTTCTGCAACGCCAGGTCAATATGAATTAGATCATTCAACTAATATAGCAGAACAAATAATAAGGCCTACAGGACTTTTAGATCCAATTGTTGAAATAAGGCCAGTTACAGGTCAGATAGATGATTTATATGCAGAAATAATTAAAACAACGGAAAGGGGATTTAGAACATTAGTTACAACGCTAACTAAAAAAATGGCTGAGGATTTAACAAAGTACTTAACTCAATTAGGAATTAAAACTACTTATATGCATTCTGATATAAAGACTATTGAAAGAATGGAGATAATAAGAAATTTAAGATTAGGTGAATTTGATGTACTTGTTGGAATAAACCTTTTAAGAGAAGGCCTAGATATTCCAGAAGTTGCTCTTGTTGCAATTTTAGATGCAGACAAGGAAGGGTTTTTACGTTCTGAAACATCTATGGTCCAAACTATAGGAAGAGCTGCTAGAAATTCTGAAAGTAAAGTAATTATGTATGCAGATAAAATGACTGGGTCTATGGATAGAGCTATTAAAGAAACAAATAGAAGAAGAGAAATCCAAATGAACTACAATAAAGAACATGGAATTGTTCCTAAAACTATAATTAAAGGAATTAGAGATGTAATTGAAGCAACAAAGGTTGCAGAAGATTCCTCAGAATATAATGTAAATAATGATTCAATTTCATTAAGTGAAAAGGACAAGAAGAAGTTAATTAAGCAATATACTGAAGAAATGAAAGATGCAGCTAAAAATCTTCAATTTGAAAGAGCAGCTGAGCTTAGAGATATGATTAATGATTTAAAGGAAAAATAATTTCCTAGGAAATTGCATTAAGTATTTTTATGAAAGTCATTTAAAAATCTCATAATTAAAATAATTGTATATATGATATACTGTGTTTGAACTGTTTTGAAAACTTAATGAATAGATATAGTTTCAATATATCCATTCATCATAAATTTCATAGCAAATATATATTAACTGATTCCTATTTAGTGTAGGAATCAGTTTTTTTATCCCCCTATTAACCTTAAGGAATAAACTGAAAAAAATAATACGAAGAGTTAATCATAAGTATGTAGTTTTATTTTATTATATAGGATTATTTATTTGATAAAAAAAACGGAATATAATACTAGTTTGCTAGTAAAATTTTACATAAGGTTATTCTGACTGATGGTTATTATAAGGGGGGATTATGTTATGGGGAAAAAAATAAGGTAGCGTTAATGTTAGTAATAACGTTATTGTTTAATATTTTTTATACTTCAAATGTATTTGCAACTAATTTGAATATAAATATATTAAGTGTATTAAAAATTAATTCAATGATAACTGACATTAATTCAGTAGTTAACCTTAGTGCAAATGATCAGGTAGAATTAAATATAAAATATACCAATAGCAATAAAAATATACAAGCTGGAGATGAAGTTAATATTGATTTGCTATTAAAATTTAAAAATGTAAAAATAAGTTATAAACCAGAGTATTTTACTTCAAATCCTGTGATTGATAGTCAGAATGTATATACTCTAACTCTGAATGATAAAGTAGTTGATTTGTCTGAAATTAATATTTCTATTATTGGCACAATTTTAGAAGTTGAAGAATTAGTTAATGATAGTATTGTCGTTAATATTGGACAAGAAAAAGTTAATATAGCAGTTAATATAGAATCTAGTACAGATAAGGTTTCTGGAAATATAGATGAAACACAAAATACTAATGAAGTTAAAGAAGATAGTGAAAAAATAGATGATATACAAAATTCAACTGAAGTTACTGATGAAGTATTAGGAATATCTGAAATCGATGAATGTGAAGAAATTACAAAAAGTTAAATTGAATTTGAAGCGATAAATGTTTTGGATGCAACTAAGAAATTGACAGAAGAATATAAGAGCAAAAATACTTTTAGATATGTAAAGGATGGTATTGAATATACTACACCAGCATTTGATTTTCATATTTTTTCAACAGAAGCTATTTTATCAGCTCATACTAATGGAAATATAGCAACTAAAGATTTAGATTCAGGGGGACAAGGATTTGGGGCTAGCCAGTCTTCATCATTAAAATTGAATGAGGAGCATTACTAATAAATAACAAAAGAAAAAAGGTTGAAAATTAATTAAATGTAATAATAAACTAAAGCCTGTAGAAAATAATTTCTACAGGCTTTAGTAATACTAATTTATAGAGATATAATTTTTTGATATAATTTATATAATTATTTGTTATAGAGGATGGAGAATTTATGAATGCAAGTAACAAAATATTAGTAGTTGAAGATGACTGGGATATAAATGCGCTGTTATGTAAGATACTAAGTCAAAATGGATATGATGTAAGAGGGGCATATTCGGGATCAGAAGCAAAGATGTGCATTGAGAAAAGTCAATATGATCTTATAATCTTAGATTTAATGTTACCAGGGATATGCGGAGAAGAGTTAATAAAGGAAATTAGAAAGAATTATTTAATGCCAATAATAGTGGAGTCAGCTAAGATAACTCCAGAAGATAAGATTGGAGTATTAAAAATGGGGGCTGATGATTTTATTAGTAAGCCATTTGATATAAATGAAGTTTTGGCTAGAGTAGAGGCACAATTAAGAAGGTATAAAGCATTTTCTAGTTCTAAAACAAATAGCAATAATAAATTAACTCATAAAAATTTAACTTTAGATATAGATAGTAGACAAGTACAGGTAAATGGAATAAACATAAATTTAACAGTTAGAGAATTTGATATATTAGAACTATTAATTAGTAATCCTAACAAAGTGTTTACAAGGGCAAATTTATTTGAGGCAGTTTGGAAAGATGAATTCATTGGAGATTATAATACTGTTAATGTACATATTAGTAATTTAAGAGCCAAGATATCTAAGATAGATAAGGAAAATGAATATATACAAACAGTATGGGGAATTGGATTTAAATTAAAGTCTGAATAGTTAATATTTGTAGGAAAGAAAATTACAATAGGAAATAATATATTTAAAAAATGTAATTATACAATTTAAATAGTGGTTGGTAGAAAATTTAATGAGTTCTACCAACCATTTTTTAATCTTATTTTTTATCTTTGAAACTTAATACTTTCTTAATATTTTCTTTAAGGTATCTTACAACTATGGATATACAATGTAAGTAAATTAAGAATTTAAATAAAAAAAGAAGTGATAGATAAATTAATACTTAGGAGGTAAATAAAAATGAAAAAAGTTGTATTGAAGACATATAACATTACTAAAAAATATGGTGAACAACTGGCTGTAGATAATGTTAATATGACTATTAAAAAAGGTGATATATATGGATTTATAGGTCAAAATGGTGCGGGTAAAACAACATTAATTAGACTTATTACAGGATTAATTCATAAAAGTGGTGGAGAAATAGAGCTTTTAGGGGCAAATGAGGAAAATGAGTTAAATAAGGCAAGAACAATGGTTGGAAGTTTAATTGAATCCCCTTCACTTTATACTAATATGACGGCAAGAGAAAACCTAGAAGTATCTAGATTAGTAAGGAATATACCAGGAAAGAAATGTATAGATGAAGTATTAGAATTAGTTGGATTAAAAGATGTTGAAAAGAAAAAAGTTAAGAACTTTTCTTTAGGAATGAGACAAAGATTAGGAATTGCAAATGCACTAATGGGAAATCCTAAATTGCTTATATTAGATGAACCTATAAATGGACTTGATCCAATGGGAATTGTTGAAATAAGAGAATTATTAAAGAAGATAAATAAAGAAAAGGATATGACAATATTGATATCAAGCCATATATTAAGTGAGCTATCAGAACTTGCAACAACTTATGGAATAATCTCAAATGGAAAATTAATTGAAGAAATTACAGCTAAGCAACTATCCGAAAAATGTAGACAATATATAGATTTAAAGGTTGATGATACAGCTAGGGCGGTAATTTTGTTAGAGAGAGAATTAGGAATAAGTGATTATGAGGTATTAGAAGATAGTAACATAAAGGTATTTTCTAATTTGGATAATGTTGGTGAAGTAAATTCGTTATTATCAAGATCCGGAATTATTGTTGAAAGTATAAGTGTTAAAGGTGAAAATTTGGAGGAATACTTTATGAATAAAGTTGGAGGTGTTTTAAATGCTTAAAGCAATACAAGCAGAATTATATAAGCTATTTAAAAATAGAACATTTAAAGTACTAATATGTGTTGCAGTTTTATTATCTACATTGACAGTAGTTATGTGTTCATCGGTTTTTGAGAAAATACTTAATGATAGTTTAGGAAATATGCCACAAGATCAAAAAGAGGTTCTTATGGAACAATTAACAAGTATGTCTGAAAGTGAAGCAATAGTAACACCAGGCCAACTAGGAATTCAGTTACAAGCTAAAGATATGATGAATCCAACTTCAATAGAAGTATACCATGCTTCATTTGGGTCAGGAGTTATAGAAATAATAATAGGTATATTAGTAGGAGCATTAATAGCAAAAGAATACTCACAAGGTACAATTAAAAATTTCTTAGCTTACGGTAAGAGGAGAGAAGAATTTTATCTAGCAAAATTTGTATCTATGGTTATAGCAGTTACAATAATTTTAGCTGTTATGACAATCCTACCAACCATAGTAGTAACGCTAATGAATGGCTGGGGACAAGCTTTTGAAATTTCACAACTATTAGGAATGATAAAAACATTTGTTGCATCAGTTATTGCGGGTTCAGCAGTAGCAGCATTAGCTATGATTATAGCAACATTAGTAAAAGGTAATGGAGCTACAATAGGAATAACAGTAGCAATATTTATAGGGATTCCTACGTTAGCTGGATTTTTATACGGAATATATTCTTGGTTCGATAGAGTTTATGAGGTATTACCATTTTATAATTCAGCATTAGCAACTTCAATTAAAGCAGGAAATGGAGATTTGTTAAGATCAGTAATAATTTCATTAGTAACAATAGCAATTTCGTTATTTGTGGGAATAAAAATATTTAAGTCGCAAGATATCAAATAAGAAAGGTTAGTAGATTAAAAATGATTAATAGTAAATTAGAAAAGAACATTAAATTAGGCTTTGGGATAGTTATTTTTATTTTAGGAATTATATCATTTATTATATTACCTAATAAAGTAGGAATGCAGATTTCAGTTAGTGGTAAATTACAAAATTATATGCCAAAGATAATTGCTGTTATTATACCAATTGGGCTATATGGACTTGGTTTTTTACCCAATGAAAATGGTAAATCAGCAGAAATAAAAAGGAATATAATTTTATCATTATTAGCTATAGTTATTCAAATTTTTACATTAGTTTCAAATTTATAAGGATATTATAAAAAGGGGAATAAGTATAAGGGGAGAAATAGTATGTTAGAAATAAAAAATTTTTCAAAAGAATATTCAAAGGGTAAAAAAGCAGTTGATAATATATCTTTAACTGTAAATAGTGGGGAGATATTTGGATTTATAGGTCACAATGGTGCAGGAAAAACAACAACGATTAAATCTATAGTTGGAATATTAGAATTTAGTGAAGGGGATATATTAATAGATAGTAAATCTATTAAGAAAAATGCTATAGAATGTAAAAAAGTGATGGCATATATTCCAGATAATCCAGACCTTTATGAAGCTTTAACTGGAATACAATATTTAAGCTTTATTGCAGATATTTATAAAATAAGTAAAGAACAAAGAGAAAAATTAATTAAATATTATGGAGATAAGCTTGAGTTAACTAAATATTTAGGGGATTTAATTTCTTCATATTCCCATGGTATGAAACAAAAGTTAGCAGTAATATCAGCATTAATTCATAAACCAAAGTTATTAATATTAGATGAGCCATTTGTTGGATTAGATCCTAAGGCTTCCCATACACTTAAAGAAATAATGAGAGAACTTTGCAATGAAGGTAGTGCAATATTCTTTTCAACTCATGTATTAGAGGTAGCAGAAAAATTATGTGATAAGATTGCAATTATTAAAGATGGGAAAATAGTTGCAGAAGGGACTACTGAACAAGTTAAAGGTAATAATTCTTTAGAAGAAGTATTTATGGAGTTGATTGATAATGAGTAATTTATTTATTTTATTAAAAAATTCATTTATAAATAGCACAGGAATTAATTCTTTATCTAAAGGGGTTAGCACTTCCAATGAAAAGAAGAAGTTATTAATTACTACAGCTACATTGTTATTAATAGCAGCAGTAATATGCTTTATGTCAACCACATATTCAATAGCGTTAGCTACAGTATTAAAACCAATGGGATATTTAGATTTAATATTAATAGTTGCTGTATTATTTTCATGTATTTTAAGCTTTATAACATCAATATATAAAGCGCAAGGAACATTATTTAGTTCAAAAGATTACGATTTATTAATGGCTTTACCTATAAGAAATAGTACAATATTAACTAGTAAAATATTAAGTTTAATGTCTATAAACTATATAGGAACAGCACTTGTAATAGTACCGGCTTCAATAGTATATTTTATCTATAATGGAAGTTTGTCATGGATTTTCTTCATTATATTAATAATAGGGTTAATATTTATACCAATGATTCCAATAATATCAGCTTCAATAATAGCTGTTGCTATAACATTTGTATCATCAAGATTTAAGCATAAAAATATAGTAACTACAGTTGTTGGTATGATAGCATTTTTATTAATTATGATACTTTCAATGAATATGCAAAATTATATTAATGAATTTATTGCAAATAGTGACTCAATAGTAAAAGGACTATCTAGCATATATCTACCAGCAATGTATTTAAAAGAAGCTTTAGTAAATTATGATATATTTGCTTTAATAAAGTTTATACTAATATCAATAGTTCCATTTTTAATATTTATTTTGGTATTTAGTAAGACATTTAAAGTTATAAATGGGAAATTATCAGAAAGCTATAAAAAGGCAAATTATAAGGTGTCAAAGTTAGAAGCAAGCAGTGTAATAAAATCATTGATTACGCAAGAACTAAGAAGATACTTTGCAACACCTATTTATGTTATGAATACAGCGTTTGGGATGGTATTATTAGTTGCAGCATCCATTGCAACGTTATTTGTAAGTAAAGAAACGTTAGTGGAATTTTTGGGGTATCCTGAGATAGCTAATATGATTCCAGTTGAAATATTAGTTTTCTTAGTATTTACTATTGGACTATCTTGTACAACAAATTCATCAATATCATTAGAAGGAAATAGGTTATGGATATTAAAATCATTGCCAATAGAACCTAATGATATCTTTAAGGGTAAAATAATAACTAATTTAATAATAACAATTCCAGCATCAATTATAGCAAATGTATTTTTTTTATATAGGATTAAAGTTTGATATAAAGTATTTAATATTTAACTTAGTAATTAGTATAGTATTTGCAATTGTATCAGCTATATTAGGAATAATAATTAATTTATATTTTCCAAAGATGGAGTGGACAAATCCAACAACAGTAGTAAAGCAAAGTGCAAGTGTAATGATTACTATTTTGGGAATATTGATATTAATATTAGTAGTTGTAGCAGTATCAGTTGTATTAGTTAAAGTATTCAATATTACAAATATGATGATTATTTTAAGTTCAGTATTAATTATATTTTTAATAGCTTTATTTGTTTCAATTAAGGTATTGAATAATATAGGTAGTGAAAAGTTTAATAGATTATAGAAGAGTTGCCTCTGTGGAATATTCATTTTTTAGAATATTCTATTGAGGTAATTTGCTTATATTTATATAGTGTTGGAAGGATTAAGCATAGAGTATATAATATACTTAAAGAATAAATCTAATTTTGATATTTATAAAATTAGATTTGAATTCATATGCAAATAGATTAAGAGGTTTAATTATAGATGAGTATATCTAGGGGTATATATAATGAATTGATATATAGAATAGGAGAAAATATGGGAATAACATGTATTTTAATACTAATAATTATTGTTTTAATAGCTGTTATTATAGGATATAAAAGAGAGTTTAGAAGAATAAGTAAGCAAATTAATAATAATTTAGATGAATATGCAAATATAAAAACAAAATCTGTAGACAAGGATATAGAGTATTTAGTTGAAAATATAAATTTGATTTTTGATTCTAAACAAAGAATTGTTGCAGAAAAGAATAAGAACGAAGAAGAATTAAGAGCTAGTATAGCTAATATGTCACATGATTTAAGAACACCATTAACATCAATAATGGGATATTTGCAAATGGCAAGATTAGAAGAAGTATCGGAAGGGGAAAAAAATGAGTATATAGATATTGTAGAAAATAGAACAAAATCATTACAACAGCTTATTAGTAGTTTTTACGATTTATCTAGAATAGAAGGAAATGAGTATAACTTTAATTATAAAAAGGTAAATTTAAAAAACATATTATGCGAAAATATAGCCGCATTTTACAATGATTTTATTAATAATAATATTAATCCGATTATTGAAGTAGATGAGAATATTAGAGATATTATATCAGATGAAGGAGCTATTACAAGAATTTTTACTAATTTAATAGGAAATATAATTAAACATGGTGAAAGTTATGTAAAAATTACTTTAAAACAAAAGGATGATGTAATAATAACAGAGTTTATTAACAAAACAACAGATTTAACGGAAGAAAATGTGGATAAATTATTTAAGAGATTCTATACTGTGGATAAATCAAGAAGTGATAGAAATACAGGATTAGGGTTGTATATAACTAAGGTCTTAGTAGAAAAATTGGGATATAGTATAAATGCCACTTTAAAAAATGAAGAATTAATAATACAAATTTTATGGAAATAAGATAAAAATAGTTATAATCAATGTAAGCAAATTTAATGAAAAATTATTTGCTTGTATTTTTTTATAAACAGATGATATACAAGAAATAAATATTATTGAGACTTTAAGTAAATATGTTGGATAATGCAAAGATATAAAAACCAAATTATAATCGTATAAATATTAATCATGAAATTTATTGACAATAAATTTCAATAAACCTAAAATATAATAAAGAGAATATTTGTTCGAGATTAAAGAAAAGAAATTATGACAAAAATAAAATAATGAAGTATATCGAAGAGGGTAGAAAAATGAAAGATAAGATTATAGTAAAAGGTGCAAGAGTACATAATTTAAAAAATGTTTCTCTAGAAATTCCTAGAGATAAATTAATAGTATTTACTGGATTATCAGGTTCAGGTAAATCTTCTTTAGCATTTGATACATTATATGCAGAAGGGCAAAGAAGATATGTTGAGTCTTTATCAGCATATGCAAGACAATTTTTAGGGCAAATGAATAAGCCTGATGTAGATTATATTGAAGGTTTATCACCAGCAATATCAATAGATCAAAAAACAACTAGCAAAAATCCAAGGTCTACAGTTGGAACAATTACTGAAATTTATGATTATTTAAGATTATTATATGCAAGAATAGGAATTCCACATTGTCCTAAGTGTGGAAAGGTAATAAGCAAGCAGTCTGTGGATCAAATTGTGGATCAAGTAATGGCACTTGGGGATAAAACTAAAATTCAAATTTTAGCTCCAATAATTAGAGGGAAAAAAGGGACGCATGAAAAAGTTTTAGATAATATAAAGAAAAATGGATATGTAAGAGCTAGGGTTGATGGAGAAATATATGAGTTAGCTGAAGAGGATATAAAGCTTGAAAAGACTAAAAAGCATAATATTGAAGCTGTTATAGATAGACTTATTATAAAAGAAGGCATGGAAGGAAGATTAAGTGATTCATTAGAAGCGGCATTAAGATTAGCAGAAGGATTAGTAATTATAAACGTAATTGGCGATAAAGATATATTATTTAGTGAAAATTTTGCATGTGCTGATTGTGGAATTAGTATACAAGAATTTGAGCCGAGAATGTTTTCATTTAATGCTCCATATGGAAAATGTGATAAATGTGATGGCTTAGGAACTTTAATGGAAATAGATCCAAACTTAGTTATTCCAAATAAGAACCTAAGTGTTATGGAAGGTGCTATAGCAACATGGGGAGAAGGAAGGTTAAAGGAAGATTCATGGACGTATGCAATATTACAAGCCTTAAGCAAAGAATATGATTTGGATTTAAATAAGCCAATAAAGGAGTTATCTAAAGAACATTTATATTTATTATTATATGGAACTGATGGGCATAAATTATCAATAACATATACTAAGGATGGAGTAAAAGGATTATATTCTTATTCATATGATGGAGAAATTAATTCATTAATAAAAAGATATAAGGAAACTAATTCAGATGTTATAAAGAATGAAATAGAACAATACATGAGCAATAAGGCATGTCCAAAATGTAAAGGAGCAAGACTTAATAATGAAGTTTTAGCAGTTACAGTTGGTGGTAAAAATATATATGAATTTACTAAGATGCCAATTAAGGAAGAACTTGAGTTTATAAGTTCAATTACACTATCTGAAAAAGAAAGAATTATAAGTGGTCAAATAGTAAAGGAAATAAGAAGTAGGTTAGAATTCTTAGTTAATGTTGGATTAGATTATTTAAATCTTTCAAGAAGTTCAGGAACTCTTTCTGGTGGAGAAGCACAAAGAATAAGACTTGCAACACAAATTGGATCAGCATTGATGGGAGTGTTATATATATTAGATGAGCCAAGTATTGGATTACATCAAAGAGATAATGATAAGTTGATTCAAACATTAAAAAACTTAAGGGAGGTAGGAAATACTGTTATAGTTGTTGAACATGATGAAGATACTATGAGGGAAGCTGATTATATAGTAGATATAGGGCCAAGGGCAGGAGAACATGGTGGTCAAATAATTGCAGCAGGACCAGTTAATGAAATTATGGCATGTAAGGAATCAATTACAGGTCAATACTTAACAGGAGAAAAATCAATTAAAGTTCCTGAAGAAAGAAGAAAAGGTAATGGAAACTTTATTACTGTAACTGGGGCCAAAGAAAATAATCTTAAAAACTTAAATGTTAAATTTCCTTTGGGAGTATTAACAATGGTTACAGGTGTTTCAGGCTCAGGTAAAAGTACTTTAGTAAATGAAATATTATATAAAGGTTTAAATAAGATAGTAAATAAAAGTAAAAATCCAACAGGAGCTTATAAAGAAATAACAGGATATGAAAATATAGATAAAATTATAGATATTGATCAAAGCCCTATAGGAAGAACACCACGTTCCAACCCAGCAACATATACAGGTACATTTGATATAATAAGAGAATTATTTTCACAAACACCAGAAGCTAAAATGAGAGGATATAAGCCAGGAAGATTTAGTTTTAATGTAAAAGGTGGAAGATGTGAAGCTTGTTCAGGAGATGGAATTATAAAAATAGAAATGCAGTTCTTATCTGATGTATATGTTCCTTGTGAAGTTTGTAAAGGAAAAAGATACAATAGGGAAACTCTTGAAGTTAAGTATAAGGGAAAAAATATAGATGATGTTTTAAATATGACTGTTGAAGAAGCTTTAGAGTTTTTTGAAAATATTCCAAGAATAAAAAATAAGATTCAAACATTAAAAGATGTAGGATTAGGATATATTAGATTAGGTCAACCATCAACTCAATTATCAGGTGGAGAAGCTCAAAGAATTAAACTTGCATTTGAATTATCAAAAAGAAGTACAGGAAAGACATTATATATTTTAGATGAACCAACAACAGGACTTCATGTAGATGATGTAAATAGATTAGTTGAAATATTACAAAGACTAGTTGAGGCAGGAAATACTGTTATTGTTATAGAACATAATTTAGATATGATAAAATGTGCAGATTATATAATAGATTTAGGACCAGAAGGTGGAGATAAAGGTGGTACTTTAGTAGCACAAGGAACACCAGAAAAAATTGTCGAAAATGATAACTCTTATACTGGTAGATATCTTAAGAAGTTATTAAGATAAATTAAGATGGCTTGTTATTTTTTACAATAAGATTTAATATATAATGGTAAATATTCATTAGTTTGAGGTGAAGGTATGAGTTTTGGAAAGTTATTTACTTTTGTATAGTTTTCATAATTTTATTATATGTCATTATATATTATGCGTTAAAGATAATGTATAAAGATGTTAAGACAGGTGGTAAGGCTAAAAATAATAACTCAGGAATAAGATATGGAATTGAAGTTATTCAAACAGGTGTTAATTCTACACTGGAGCAGGGCGCGGTAGTTCCTATAAGGGGAATTATTACATTAGGAAGAAAAGCAGAAAATACAATAGTATTAACAGAGCCTTTTGTATCAGGTAATCATGCAAGGATATATGCTAAAAATAATAATTTATATGTTGAAGATTTAAATAGTACAAATGGTGTATATGTAAATAATGAAAGAATTGAAGAAAAATATAAGCTTATTGCTGATGATGAAGTAAAAATAGGAAGTGCAATTTTTAAGGTTTTAAAATCAGGTAAGTAAAACTCTAAATTTATGATTTAGATAGTTGAACTTATATCTTAGATATTAAGAAAAGATGTTTTAGTAATAATTTAGAGGTGAGGATATGAAAGCAAAAAAGCGAGAAAAAAGATTACTAAATTTAGTATATCTGCTATGCTTACTACTTTTCACAGCATTAGGCTTTTTACAACAGCCTTTTGATAAATTTGCATTAATAATGGGAGTAGTCTTATGTGTATTAATAGGCTATTCCCACTTTATAGTTAGAAGATTTTATCCAGATGGAGATAAATTTATTTTAATTTTTGCAAGTGTGTTAGCAGTAGTAGGAGTAGCAATGTTATATAGAATAAATCCAAATACAGCTATTAAACAGCTTATATGGATAGCACTTGGGATAATTGGTTATATATTAATAGTTGTAATATTGCCGGATTTAAAAAGTTTTGCAAAATATAAAAATGTATATATGATAATAACATTGGTATTAATGCCATTAGCTTTAATATTTGGTACAGAACAGTTTGGTGCAAAAAACTGGATATTAATAGGGCCAATTTCTTTTCAGCCATCAGAATTTGCTAAAATAGCATTAGTTTTATATTTAGCAGCAGCATTGGCTACATATGAATCTAAAAAAAGTTTCAAGGAAGAAGTTAAACAATTATTTCAACCAGCATTAGTTGCAGGTTTTTCAATGGGATGTATGGTATTACAAAGAGATTTAGGGAGTGCATTAATATTCTTTGGGATATCAATAACTTTACTTTATGTTGCAACATCAAAGAAAAAGTATGTTTTTACAGCTTTAGGATTAGCAGCAATAGGTTCTGTTGCAGGTTATACAATGTTTGGTCATGTAAGGGAAAGAGTTATGATTTGGCGTGATCCATGGAAATATGCATTAGGATCATCATATCAAATAGTTGAAGGAATGTATTCTATTGCAGCTGGAGGACTTTTTGGGGTTGGATTAGGTCAAGGACACTTTCAAAACTTACCTGTAAAAGAAAGTGATATGATTTATGCAATTATATGTGAAGAATTTGGAATAATTTTTGCAATTGGATTAATGATAATATACTTCTTATTATTTTATAGGGGTATAAGAGCTGCCTTTGTAACAAAGGATAGTTATTCACAATTAATAGCTGTAGGATTTAGTACAATGATAGCATGTCAAACATTAGTTATAATAGGAGGAATATTTTCAGTTATTCCATTAACAGGTATAACATTGCCTATTATAAGTTATGGTGGTTCATCAGTATTGACTATATTCTTTGCATTAGGAATATTACAAAAAATATCGGAGGAGGCATAGGATATGAATGATTTAGCAAAAAGTGTTAAGAATGTAATGACTGTTTTTTTAGTACTATTTATAGCATTGATATCCTATATTGCATATTTTCAGCTAATTAAAAGCCCTAAAATTAATGAAATGGCAAGTAATACAAGGGTTATAGCTAAAAAGAATGAAGTTTTAAGAGGAACTATTTATGATAGAAATGAAACAGCATTAACTACAAGTGAAAGATTAAATGAAACTTCACAAAAAAGGAATTATTTATATGATGGACTATATGTTCATGCATTAGGATATACAAGTGCTGTATATGGAAAAACTGGTTTAGAAGAAGAATATGATAGTGAGTTAACAACTTATAATGCAATTGGAAATAACTTTAGAAAATTTTTAGATTCTATTGATATTAAGGGATTAATAGAAGATATAAAAAATGATAAAGAAAGCACAGGAAATTTTAATTTTGCTTCTAATTTTAAAACATTTAAGGATAAAATAAATTTTAATTTATTAGAAGAAGAAGAAAATAAAGTAGGTAATGGTGTTATAACTACTTTAGATACTACACTTCAACAAGTTGCATCCGATGCATTAGGAAGTAATAAGGGAGCTGTAGTTGCTTTAAATCCTAAAACAGGAGAAATATTAGCAATGGTATCAAATCCAATATTTAATCCTAATAATTTAGCTGAAGAAATGAAAGCTGCTAATAGTGGAAGTGCAGATAACTCACCATTAATAAACAGAGCAATTAATGGACTTTATCCGCCAGGGTCTGTATTTAAAACTGTTACATTAACAAGTGCATTAGAAAATATGCCATCAGTAGCTAATAGAACTTTTCAGGATGATGGAAAAATTAAATTTCCAGATGGCAGAAGTTTAAGTAATTTTGGAAATAATGTTTATGGATCATTAAGTTTAAAGCAATCATATAAGGTATCAAGTAATGTTGTATTTGGGACATTAGCAATGGAATTAGGAAATAATAAATTAAAATCTACAGCTGAAGATTTTGGATTTAATTCTGTAATAACAGGACCAGGTGTTTCTATAACAGCAAGTAGATTTCCAACGTTAGATAGTTCTGAAGTTGGGAATATAGCACAAAGTGGTATAGGACAAAGTAGTATTTTATCAACGCCTATGCAAATGGCATTAGTTGCAGCAACAGTAGCTAATGATGGTATAATGATGCAACCAAAGCTTGTAAATACAATAGTTGATAAAGATAAGAATGTTATTAAATCTATAGATAACAAAGAATTAAAGAAAGTTATGTCTAGTGATATAGCACAAACAGTTCAAGATTATATGTTAAATGTAGTAAATAGCAATTTAAGTAAATGGCCAGCATTTAAAGGAACTAATGCTGGAGGAAAAACTGGAACAGCTGATTATACTTTACCAGATGGAAGTGAAGCAACTCCACATAGTTGGTTTATATCAGTAGCTCCAATGAATGATCCTCAAATAGCAGTTGCAGTAATTGTTGAAAATGGAGGAACAGGTTCAGGAAAGGCTGCAACAGTTGCAAGTAAAGTAGTAAGACAATGGGTCTTAGGTGATTAAATTTTAAATAAATCCTTCAATAAAGGAAATTTCTATAATAGGAGTTAAGGGGGAAGTAAGCATATTTAGTAAGTAACTAAAAAGATAATTTGCTTATTACCTTTTAACTCTTATTTATTAATATAATTAAAACTAAAGAAAGGAGTGTGCAAATAATGTTTGATTTTGAATATCATATAAAGAATTTACCAGATAAGCCTGGTGTATATTTAATGAAAAATTCTTTGGGTGAAGTAATTTATGTTGGAAAAGCAAAGGTTTTAAAAAATAGAGTAAAAAGTTATTTTCAAAAATCTAAAAACCATTCAGAAAAAGTAAAAGTAATGGTAAAAAATATTGCTGAATTTGAGTATATTGTTACAGATTCTGAAATGGAAGCATTAATTTTAGAATGTAATTTAATAAAAAAGTACAGTCCTAAGTATAATATTTTGTTAAAGGATGATAAATTTTATCCTTTTATAAAGATAACTGTAAATGATGATTATCCAAGAGTATTTGTTACGAGAAGATTTGCAAAGGATGGAAGTAAATATTTTGGGCCATATACAAATGGAAGTGCCGTTTATGAAACCCTTGATTTAATATATAAGATATTTCCTTTGAGAAATTGTAAATTAGTAATAAAAGAAAATGGTGAAAAGGTTAGACCCTGTTTAAATTATCATATAAAAAAGTGCCTTGGGCCATGTGGAGGGCATATTAGTAAAGAAGAATATGGGAAAATGATTAATGATATAATAGATATTTTAAGTGGAAAAGAAACATATATTACTAAAATGCTTAAATCTGATATGGAAAAGGCTGCGGAAGAACTAGAATTTGAAAAAGCTGCATCATTGAGAGACAAAATATTATCTATAAATGCAATAGCAGAAAAACAAAAGATATTTAAAACCATGGAAGGTGATGAAGATTTCATCAATATAGAACAAGATGAAAAAGATAGTTGTATTCAAGTATTTTTCTCAAGGGATGGAAAGGTAATTGGAAGAGAACATTTTATATTTGAAAACACAGCAAATGAAGGCATTGGTGAAATAATAGAAGATTTTATAGGATCATTTTATGGAGGAACAGCTAAAATTCCTAAAACAATATATGTTCCACAAATTGATAATTTTGACTTAATGGAAGAATATTTAACAATAAAAAGAGGGTCAAAAGTGTGGATTAAGGTGCCTCAAAAGGGTCAAAAAAAAGAAATGCTTGAAATGGTTAAAAACAATGCAAGAATTACTTTAGAAAAGTTTAAAGATAAATATTTAAAGGATAAAGAAATCAACAGAATTTCATTATTAGAGCTTCAAGACTTGTTAGAATTAGAAGAATGTCCACAAAGAATAGAAGCTTATGATATTTCCAATATACAAGGGGTTGATTCTGTTGGAACAATGATTGTATTTGAAGAAGGAAGAGCTAAAAATAGTGATTATAGGAGATTTAAAATAAAAACTGTTAAGGGTGCAAATGATTATGATAGTATGCGTGAAATATTGACTAGAAGATTTAATCATGGATTAGATGAAATTAAGGCAATTCAGCAAAGAGATTTAAAGTTATCAGCAGGTAAGTTTTCAACATTTCCTGATTTAATAATGATGGATGGTGGAAAAGGACAGGTTAATGTTGCATTAGAAGTCTTACAATCTTTAAATATAGATATTCCTGTTTGCGGATTAGTTAAAGATGATAAACACCAAACAAGAGGAATTATATATAATAATAATGAACTTATTATTAATAAAGGCTCAAATTTAATGCAATTAATTAGAAGAATACAAGATGAAGTTCACAGATTTGCTATAACTTATCATAGAAGCTTAAGAGATAAGAGAACATTACATTCTGTTTTAGATGATATACCTGGTATAGGGGAGAAGAGAAAGAACAATCTTTTAAGTTGGTGAAAAGAGAAGAAGAGCATTATTAGTGAAATTTGGAAGTATTGATAATATAAAGAAAGCATCAATGCAAGAGTTATTAGAAACACAATCAATTGATAAAAAATCAGCAGAAAGTATTTATAATTATTTTAATGGTAATAATTAAGAATAAATCACTTGTTTAATAGTATAAATTAATTTATACTATTAAATTGTAAATATTTTATAATTTTAAGGAGCTTATCATGAATAAATACAACAAATTTGTAGGATTATTTAATGAATTTTACGATATAAATGATATTAAAATAGATGAAAAATTAAGTGAATATGTTAATTTTAAAGTTGGAGGACCAGCAGATATATTATTAATTCCAAATTCAAAGGAGCAAGTAATTAAAAGTATTAAAATTTGCAAGGAAAATAATATTCCTTTTTACTTAATTGGAAATGGTTCTAATATATTAGTTAGAGATGGTGGTTTTAGAGGAGTTGTACTTTCATTAAAGAATGTTAAAAACATTTATGTTGATGGAGAAAAGATAGAAGCTGAATGTGGAGTTATGTTAAAAGAAGTTTCAGATAAGGCTATAGAAAATTCATTAACTGGTTTTGAATTTGCATGTGGAATTCCAGGAACTATAGGTGGAGCTGTATTTATGAATGCTGGAGCTTATGATGGAGAAATATCAAAAGTAATTGAAAGTGCTGAAGTTATAGATGAAAATTGCAATATCATAAGACTTTCAAGAGAAGAATTAGATTTTGGATATAGATCATCATTAGTAATGAAAAAAGGATATACAGTATTATCAGCTGTATTTAAATTAGAAAAGGGTCAAGTAAAGACAATAAAGGAATTAATAGAAGATTTAACTAACAAAAGGGAATCAAAGCAACCACTTGAATATCCATCAGCAGGAAGTACGTTTAAGAGACCAACTGGATATTTTGCAGGAAAGCTTATTCAAGATGCTGGATTAAAGGGATATTCAATAGGTGGAGCAGCTGTTTCAGAAAAGCATTCTGGATTTGTAATAAATAAGGGAAATGCAACAGCTAAGGATATAACTGATTTAATAAAACATATACAAGATGAAGTTAAAAAGCAATTTGGAGTTGATCTTCATCCTGAAGTTAGAATTATTGGAGAAGAATAAAAAATATTAAAGGAATACACAATATAAGTTTTTATAAATGTGTATTCCTATTTTTTAACTTGAAATATAAGATGTGTTTATTATTATATGACCTTAGTATATAATAACAATGAGTGCTTATAAAAAGGTATAATATATAAGTTGAATATTATTAAAATTAATAGTTTGGAGGTATTATATGAGATTTATTATAGTTACAGGATTATCAGGTGCTGGTAAATCAGAAGCAACTAAAAGTTTAGAGGATATGGGATATTTTTGCGTAGATAACCTTCCACCAACATTAATAACAAAATTTGCAGATGTATGTTTGCAAAGTGATGGAAAGATAAATAAGGTTGCATTAGTAATTGATATAAGAGGTGGGGTATTCTTTAATGATTTATTCCAAAGTTTAAAAGAATTAGAAAAGCAACAATTTAAGTATGAAATATTATTTTTAGATGCTTCTGATGAAGTATTAGTAAAAAGATTTAAAGAAAAAAGAAGAAGTCATCCGTTATCAGGTGGTGGAAGAGTTATAACTGGTATTGAGCTTGAAAGAAATAAATTAAGGGAAGTTAAAGATAAATCAGATATAATTATAGATACATCGAAGTATAAAATTGGTGATTTAAGAGAAGAAATGACTAAATATTTTGGAGATGAAAAAATTCCAGAAAAGCAAATGTCAATTACAATATTGAGTTTTGGATTTAAATATGGAATACCTGTTGATTCAGATTTAGTTTTTGATGTTAGATTTATACCAAATCCATTTTACATACCAGAATTAAAGCCATTTTCAGGATTAGATGCACCTGTTAGGGATTATGTACTTGGGCAAGATGAAACTAAAGAGTTTTTAGGTAAATTAACTGATATGCTAGAATTCTTAATTCCAAACTATAAAAAGGAAGGAAAAAGACAACTTATTATTGCAATAGGATGTACTGGAGGAAGACATAGATCAGTTGCAATAGCAAATGAAATATATCAAAACTTACATGAAAAAAATTATGATGTTTATATAGAACATAGAGATATTAAAGAGGATGTTCATAAAGGGGATAAAAAACTATGATAATGGATTTTTTCATGAAGCCTGGAACCAAAATTAAAAGGTGGATATTTCTAGGGGTTATTGGTATGATTTTATCAGTAATAGGTATAGTTGAGATTTTTTCAAACCATGAGCATAATTTATCAATTAAGTTATTATACTTATTTTTAACTTTTATAGGATTGGTAATGATTTATATATCAGTATCTGAATTTATAAAATCTTTTATTTCGTTAATAAATAATGAAAAGATAAAAATAACTATTAATGATAAAAGTATTGAAGATTTGGTTGAGGAAAAAAGAGTTCATGTAGGCGGTCCTAAAATTGTTGTTATTGGCGGGGGGGCTGGTTTATCTACAATGTTAAGAGGACTTAAGTTATATACTAATAATATAACAGCAATAGTAACAGTTGGAGATGATGGAGGAGGTTCAGGAAAGCTTAGAGCAGACCTTGGAATGCTTCCTCCAGGTGACATACGTAACTGTATTTTGGCATTAGCTGATACAGAGCCTATAATGGAAGATTTACTTCAATATAGATTTACAGAAGGTTCTTTAAAGGGACAAAGCTTTGGTAATTTATTTTTAGCTGCTATGGATGGAATAAGTGATAGTTTTGAATCAGCAGTTCAAAAGATGAGCTCAGTACTTGCTGTAACAGGAAAGGTATTACCTGTTACTCTTGATGATATGAAGCTTATAGCAGAGCTTGAAAATGGAAATATAGTAGAGGGTGAATCTATAATTCCAGATGAAGTAGTTAAGCAAAAAAGTAAAATAAAAGAGCTTAGAATAAATCCTAAAAAGGCACTGCCACTATTAGATGCATTAATGGCAATTAACGAAGCTGATGCAATAGTAATGGGGCCAGGAAGTCTTTATACTAGCATAATACCTAATCTTTTAGTTGAGGATATTGTTGAATGTATAAATAAAAGCGATGCAATTAAGATTTATATTTCTAATGTAATGACTCAACCAGGAGAAACAGATAATTTTGCAGTATCTGATCATATAAAAACATTAATGAAGTATAGCGGTAAAAATAGTATTGAATATGTCATTGCAAATAATGGGACGATTCCTAATGAAATAAAAGAAAGATATTTAAAAGAAGGTTCCGAATTAGTTGAATTAGATTATGAAAATATAAAAGGATTAGGTGTTGAGATTGTGGAAACAGATTTAGTTAAAATAACTAAGGGATATGTAAAGCATGATTCAGAACATTTAGCGCAAGTTTTAATGACAACTATACTTGATAAAAAGTTATTATATGATAAAAAAAGGATTATGGAATATATGTATGTTTCCAAAAAAATAAAGAAAAATTAAATTTAAGGGTTAGTATAAGTAAGCTAAGTTTAATTAATGGACAAGAGTTTGCTATACTAACTTTTTTTATATTTTAAAATGTTAGTATAAGTTTAATTGTAAATAAGGCAATAATATAAAATATCAAATTTAACAATAAATATTTAATTTATTTAGCAAATATTATTAAAAAAACTATAATTAGCATTAACAATTTTCCAATATTATAGTATGATACATACGGCACAGTTTATGATATAATAATAGATATATTTATAGTTAGTTAGGAGAAAAAATTTATGTCGTTTTCAGCGAAAGTAAAAGGAGAAATATGCAGATATACAGATATATCTAAGGAGGAAGCATTAGCAGAGCTTTCAGCAATAATGAAAGGTAGTGGAACAATAGGATTTAGTGGAAAAGGTCTTAGCTTTAGAATTACAACAGAAAATCCAGCTTCAGCAAGACATATATTCACTATACTAAAGGAACACTTTGATATACATTCTAAATTAATGGTTAAGAAGAGCAATTCATTAAAGAAGAATAATATTTATATGGTTTTAATAGATGAAGATATGGGGGTTAGGGATTTACTTCAGGAAACAGGAATTTTCAAAGAAATAGATGGAGTACTAACTATTGATTATAAAATTGACCCAGAAATGGTAAAGACTGAGGAGTATAAGAAGGCCTATATAAGGGGAGCTTTTATTGGTGGTGGAAGTGTAACTAATCCTGAAAAGACATATCATTTAGAGTTTGTAACTCATAGTGAAGAATATGCAATTGATTTATGTAAGCTAATTAATTCTTTTGGATTAAATTCTAAGGTTATTCAAAGAAAAAATAGTTTTATAATATATATCAAGGAAGGGGAACAAATAGTTGACCTTTTAAATATAGTAGGAGCTCATACTTCATTACTTGAATTAGAAAATATAAGAATAATGAAGGAAATGAGAAATAATGTAAATAGACTTGTTAATTGTGAAACGGCTAATTTAAGTAAAACAGTTAATGCTGCAGTTAGACAGGTTGAAAGTATAAAACTTATTCAAAGTAGTATAGGGCTTCAAAGGTTGCCTAAAAATCTTCAAGAAGTTGCAGAGCTTAGATTAAGTTATCCTGATGAATCACTTAAGGAATTAGGAGAAATGCTAGATCCTCCAGTAGGTAAATCAGGAATAAATCATAGATTAAGAAAAATAGAAAAAATAGCTGAAGAAATAAGAAGCGGAAACTATTAGTTAGTTAGGAGTTAGTAGTGAGTAGTTAGGAGTTAAGGAGAAAATTCAGTTTAAGAAGTATTCAGTTTCAAGTTTCAAGTGGCAACTGACAAGTGAGAAGTTGCAAGTTGCAAGTTAAGGAAAAAATTTATCTAAGCTGAATTTTAGAAAATATAATTTAAAGAAATTCCTTACGGAATTTCATCTACAACTACTAACTCTAAACTCCAAACTAATTTAAACGGGGGTGTTTTATTGGAAAAGAAAAGGTTCTGTCATCTTCATTTACATACTGAATATAGCTTGCTTGATAGTTCGGCTAAGATTAAAAAGGTTATTAGTAGGGCAAAAGAGCTTGGAATGGAAAGCATAGCTATTACTGATCATGGTGTTATGTATGGTTGTGTTGCATTTTACAAAGAGGCTATAGCACAGGGAATTAAGCCTATACTTGGATGTGAAGTATATGTAGCTGGAAAGTCAATGAATATTAAAATTAATGATAAGGATAATGGTACATATCACTTAGTATTATTGGTAAAAAATGAAGTTGGTTATGAAAATCTAATGAAAATAGTATCAGCAGCATCAATTGATGGATTTTACTATAAGCCGAGAGTCGACCATGATTTCTTAAGAAAGCATAGTGAAGGCTTAATTGCATTAAGTGCTTGTCTTGGTGGAGAAGTACAAAAAAATTTATTAAATGATGACTATGAAAAGTCAAAAGAAGTTGCCTTAATGTATAAGGATATTTTTAAAGATGGTTTTTATTTAGAAATACAAGACCATGGAATGGAGGAGCAAAGAAAGGTTACAGAGGGTAATATTAAATTATCTAGAGAAACTGGAATTCCTTTAATTGCAACTAATGATGTCCATTATATTAATCAAGAGGATTCAAAGGCACATGATATTTTAATGTGTATTCAAACAGGTAAGACTGTGGAAGATCAAAATAGAAGAAGATATCCTTCAAATCAGTTTTATTTAAAGTCTCCAGAGGAAATGTGGGATATGTTCTCTTATGTTCCTGAAGCATTGGAGAATACAATTAAGATTGCTGATGAATGTAATTTTGATTATGAGTTCCATGTTTCTAAGTTACCTAACTTCCCAGTTCCACAGGAATATAAAACTCACTTTGATTATCTTGAAGAGGTGTGTTTTGAAGGGCTAGTTGAAAGATATGATGTATTTGAGCAATTTAAGGATAAATTAATTAAAGTTCAAGATATAAAGAATTTTGCAGAAACTAATGAGGAAGCAAAGGAATATGTTGATAGATTAAGCTATGAGCTTAGTGTAATTAATCAAATGGGATATGTTGATTATTTCTTGATTACTTGGGATTTTATTAAATATTCAAATGATCATGGTATACCAACTGGTCCAGGAAGAGGATGCTTTCTACCAGGGACAGAAATACTTTTAAGTAATGGTTCAATCAAAAGTATAGAAGATATTAAGATAGGTGATGAAGTTATCACTGCTTATGGTAATTTGCAGTTAGTTGAAAATTTATTAAGATATGATATTAAAGAAAAAATAATAACTATTGAAAGTGCTAATGAAAAAGTTAAGTTAACAAGTGATCATAAAATGTTAGCTATAAAGGCTTCTCAATGTACTAAAGAATGGCAAGATAGAAGTAATCTACCTGTAATATACAAAAAAGGGTGCTCTTTTGAGGAAGGGTGCATTAATAAACCATATGAAGAATATAAGGCTGAATGGATAGAGGCTAATAAGTTAGAAAAAAACGATTTTATACTTTATCCTAGAACAAAAGAGGCTGTAAGTGATATTACATATGATTTATTAGAATATTGTAAGCAAGAAGAACATTTAAGATATGATGAGAATCATATTTGGTACGAAATAGGAAGTAATAATCTTCAAACTAATAAAATAAATAGGTTTATAAAATTAGATGAAGATTTATGTAAATTATATGGATACTTTATATCAGAAGGTTGGACTACTATTAATGAAGATATAAGAGAATATAAATTTGGTTTTGGATTTAATAAAAAAGAAACTGAATATATAGATGATGCAGTTAACTTAGTTAATAAAATATTTGCATTACAAGGAAGGATTGCTGAACATAAAACAAAAGAAGATACATATGTTGAATTTAACTCAAAGGTAATTTCAGAGTTTTTAAGGCAACAATGCAATAAGGGAGCTAATAATAAAAGAATACCTTATGATGTTATAAAAAATACTAGAGATTATAACTTAAAGTTGTTAGTTGCTAATATGTTTAGAGGTAATGGAAGTTATAGTGATATTAATTGTGAGGAAGCATCATTTAGAATTAAATATACTACAACATCAATTGAATTAACTAGACAACTTAGAATGATTCTTGCTAGATTAGGTTACTGGTCTACTTTTAAGACGAGATTTAAAGAGCAGGAGCAAATGCATGATGAGTATTCTGTTTGTATATCTGGAAAGCAGCTTTTAAGATGGAATGATGATTTTGAAAATTATAAAATTCCAGTGAGAGAGCAAAAGTTTTATAGAAATGATAGTTTTTATATGGATGATGATTATTTCTATATAAAAATTAAGAATAAAACAGAAGAAGAGTATACTGGAAAAGTATATGATTTATCTGTACCAGGGGATACGTCATATGTTGCAAATTCAATGGCTGTTCATAATAGTGCGGCAGGTTCAATTGTTGCATATACTCTAGGAATAACAAAAATAAATCCGATAAAGTATAGCTTACTTTTTGAGAGATTTTTAAATCCTGAAAGAGTAAGTATGCCCGATATAGATTCGGATTTTTGTTATGAAAGAAGACAGGAAGTAATTGATTATGTTGTTGATAAATATGGAGTTAATAATGTATCTCAGATAATTACCTTTGGTACAATGGCTGCTAGGTTGTGTTTAAGAGACGTAGGAAGAGCTATGAACTATTCATATGCAGAAGTAGACAGGATAGCTAAAATGATTCCTACAATGCTTGGAATAACAATAGAAAAGGCATTAGATTTAAATCCGGAGCTTAAAGCAGCATATGAAAATGAAGATAGATTAAAAACATTAATAGATGTTAGTAAAACTCTAGAAGGGTTACCAAGACATTCATCAACTCATGCGGCTGGTGTAGTTATAGCATCAAAGCCATTAGTTGAATATGTGCCACTTCAAAGAAATGAAGATATGATAGTAACCCAATTTGATATGACAACATTAGAGGAGCTTGGTCTTTTAAAGATGGATTTCCTTGGATTAAGAACTTTAACAGTTATGAGTGATACTGTTAAGATGATTAAAGAAAATAGAGGAATAGACATCGATTTAGATAAAATAGATTTTGAAGATAAAAATGTTTATAACATGATTGGTGAAGGAAAAACAGCTGGTGTATTCCAATTAGAATCCCCAGGAATGACATCATTCATGAAGGAACTTAAACCCGACTGCTTGGAAGATATTATAGCCGGAATATCCTTATATAGGCCGGGACCAATGTCAGAAATCCCAAGGTATATAGAGGGTAAGAGAAATAAAGACAGTGTGCATTATGAGACGCCAGAACTTGAAAATATACTGGATGTTACATATGGAGTAATGGTATATCAAGAGCAAGTTATGCAAATAGTTAGAGATCTAGGGGGATACTCCTTAGGGAGAAGTGATATGGTTAGAAGAGCCATGTCAAAGAAAAAGCACAGTGTTATGGAACAAGAAAGAAAAAACTTTATATATGGAATAGTAGATAAAGATGGTAATGTAGAAGTGCCAGGTTGTTTGAGAAATGGTATAAGCGAAAAGGCAGCAAATGAAATTTTCGATCAGATGATGGACTTTGCTTCGTATGCATTCAACAAATCTCATGCAGCAGCCTATGCAGTAATAGGCTATCAGACAGCATACTTAATGCATTACTATCCAGTAGAAACTATAGCAGCAATGGTTAATTCTGTTATGGGTATAAGTGAAAAAGTAGCACATTACACTAAGTTTGCAGAAAGCTTAGGAATACAAGTGTTACCACCCAATATAAATGAAAGCTATTCAAAGTTTACGGTTAAAGGAAATAGTATAAGGTTTGGTTTGGCAGCAATAAAAAATGTTGGATTAAATGTTGTTGATGGAATAGTTGAAGCAAGAAAAAACAAAGGGAAGTTTGAGTCATTAGTTGATTTTATAAATAAAATAGACTTATCAACAATAAACAAAAGAGCTATAGAAAGCTTAATAAAAGCAGGAGCTTTTGATGAATTTAAAATATTTAGATCAAAATTATTAGCTGTTTATGAAAAATTAATGGATAGTGTAGCTAGTGATAAAAAGAGAAATATTGATGGTCAAATTAGTCTTTTTGGTATGGTAGATGAAAGTATAAGGGAACCAGAGGTAATATATCCTGATATAAAGGAATTTGCTAAAAACAACTTATTATCAATGGAAAAGGAAATGACTGGACTTTATATATCAGGTCATCCATTAGATGAGTATGAAAAGAGCCTAAAGATGATGACATCTACTACAATAGAAACAATATTTCAATCATATGAAGCTATTATGGATGGATTAGGTGAAGATGAACACCTAATTCAAGACAATCAAAGGGTAATATTAGGTGGAATATTAGCAGAAGTAAATCAAAAGGTAACTAGGAATAACTCAATAATGGCATTTTTAAAGTTAGAGGATTTAACAGGTGTTATTGAGGTTGTAGTATTTCCTAAAACATTAGAAAAAACGAGAAATTTAATTAATTTAGACTCAATGGTAATTATTAAAGGTAGAGTAAGTATAAAGGAAGATGAAGAACCAAAATTAATTTGTGAAAGCATAGAACCATTAGAAAAAATAAATAGTGATAAAGTATATATAAGAGTTGATGATTTGCAAATGGCAAAATTTATGAAATCACAATTGGTAAATATAACTTCTCAATATAAGGGGGATTCAGCATTATATGTTTTTACTGCCAATGATAGAAAAAATTATAGAATGCCACGTGATATGTGGGTAAATTTAAATAGTGAAGTTTTATTTGAATTAAAAAAGATTTTTGGAGAGTCAAATGTTAAAATAGTAGAATAAAATTGTTAAAAAATATTATCTTAATGAAATTATTTTCATAAGGATAATATTTTTTTTTTGAAAATTTGTAAAATCTCACAATGATAATTAATTAAAAAAGAAATTTAAATACAATAAATATAAAATAATCATAAAATAGCAATAGAAAAATGTTAAAAAAATAACAAATAACTAAGTGGATATTAAATTTTTAATGGAAAATTCTCAAAAAAAATGTTAATATAAAATATGTAAAAAGATATAAAGAGAAATAATTTTAAAAAAA
>ERZ773138.119-NODE-119-length-95458-cov-27.490383_pt1 | contig 95458 bp, 135 predicted proteins | sample MGYA00511114_ERZ773138 | MGnify/ENA primary metagenome ERZ773138 (study PRJEB29015, sample SAMEA2737805) | human gut metagenome | biome: human gut; feature: human-associated habitat; material: faeces | place: China | collected 2012 ...
TATCGTGTACGCATTAAACGTATTGTCAAGGTCTGAATCGGAGAAGGTTGTGCCGAGATTGGAAAAACCATATACGTTTTTCACAAGTCCGTCACCACCGCTTCCTCCGCTTCCTCCAGGCGATACGCCTAAAGCGGAAATCCATCCTCTGGTATAGAAGCCTATTTCCGTACTTCCATCTATATGCTCAAATGTTACTGCCTTGTTTACGGAATCATATATAATCTTTATATCGCCAACCTGCAACGCCTGTGTTTTTACCGTTCCGCTTATGTTGGCATCTACAGCATAAATATTCTCCCATCTCTTCGATTCAAGACCAAGTGTGGATGCGTTGTTCACGCTAGGAACTACATTTGCCGTAGACAACTGACCAGTAAATATCTTGCTTGCAGTAACTGTCTGTTCCGTATCAAGCGTTACAAATTTATTGTCAGGAATATGGGATATGTGAATTTTCTTTGTCGGATCATCCTTTCCCAACTCCTGCCACAATTTGTCCGTATTCATCCCGCCTTCCTTGGCTAGCTTCCATATCTCGTTGATGGTATATGCGTTGAATGTATTGCTAAGGTTGGAATCGTCAAACGTCTTACCTAAATCGGCAAATCCGTACACGGCCTTAATCAGTCCGCCTTCTCCACCTCCCGGTTCTCCGCTACCACTCTGTGCGCCCAACGCTGATATCCATTGGTTTGTATAGAACGCTGACTTGCATCGTAACGCTTGGTTTACTTCATCCCATTCAAACCATCCGTTGAACTTCTGAAACGATGCAATAAGGTCATTAAGTAGCTGTTCAGAGAAAATATTTGTTCCGCTTCCCGTACCACTTCCACCTAATGTTACATTTGTCGTATTCTGTGTTGAAGCGGTCTGATTCTCCTGTGCCAGCCGTTCATAGAAAGACAGTATCTTTCTTCTTGCAATGGTGCATGAATATGACGGAAACATATTCTCCTTAGAATATTTAATTTCCAAAGACTGTATCTGCAACTGCATATCCACTATCTGACCGTTATCAGAGAAATCGAACACGCCTATTCCATCATCCCTTACCTTTAGCATATTTCCTTCTATGAAGTCAATGAAAAGATTAGGATGCTCTGCGACAAATCCGCTAGATATGTCAAGTGAAACGGTTCGGTTCTCATGGTCATATCTTGACAGGTAGTCAAGAGCCGCCTTTTCAAGCGTGTTCTCAGCCATTGTCACATACGATTCGGGCATGACAATATTCAGAATGACAAACTCCGTTCCTGCTGCAATTGAAGGAGATTTACCATCCGTATAAAGCGGAAGTTTGGCATTGTCGCTATCCGTTCTGTAGCATGATATTTTATATCGTGCCCCCTTATTAAACATGGCAACATCCTCTTCCGTTTCCCCCGTATCACCGTTCACCTCACCGTAAAGAGGAATAATACCGTTTTTGTTTATCTTAAATTCCGTTCCCGTATAAGTTCCTGTACGCATACTGAACACTGCATCCGTCACAGAAGCGTATTTGTAATAGAACCTATCCTGTGAACCGTCCCGATTACCGAAATGTATGTTGCAGGTCATTTCCTCACTAAATCCGATCTTACAGCTTCCGACAGGAACATCAGAATCAAACGTGAACTCAACACGTATGGTGACTGTCGTATTCTGACCTTTTTCTATATATCCTACAAGAGCGGTCTTGTCGTAAGGTATTTCAAGCATACCAGTAGCACCTTCCTCTCCGATAACAACCTCTTTCAAAGGAGAAGCCTGACCCAATACACGGTTCGTAACCATACGTAGATTAATCTTCACCTTTTTCCCTACAGCATCACTTCCTATAGGTAATATACTGAAAAGCATCTTTCCGGAGAATGTGGCAGTAACCTTTACAGGCTGGTCATAATATGCCCTTGTACCATATATATCAAAACTCTCAAAATCCCTGTACTTGTCAAACATAGCATGGGGCTTGTACTGTGGCTGCACGTTGTCATTTATCTTGTCGGATGAATCACCGTCCTCATATACCTTGTACCCTAGGTTGAATCCGGGAGAGGTCATATAAATGAAGAAACTGTCACTATCATCACTCTTTATCGGAGTAGAACCGATAATCTTGTCTATCCGTGTAGATGTGCTAGCACCCTCACCTGCCACCTTACCCGATTGAGGATCGGGTTCTCCGTCCGCCTTGTATGTATCCCATTCGGGAAGTCCTGACGGGTACAAATCTCCAAGTTTTTTCCCTCTGATGGAAGGATATATCCCACTGAACGTGTTTGATATGGTTTTTCCTCTCACGCCATAGTTTTTCAATCCATATTCACTGTCAATGAAATATCTTATGTTCCCGTCAGAATCATTCGGAAGAAGGATGTACGGGCAATAGCGTGATTCATCGGCAGGCTTAGCGTCCTTCTTGTATTCAGGCGGAACGTTCCTGCTTCCACCTTGTGGTATGATTCGGGTTATGACAGGTGTACTTGTATCTACGGAAGAGGAAACTTTTACAGCACCCCCACCGTCACCCTGCTTGAATGTCCAGTTTACGGACGGTCTTGTCTTGTCCGTAATGGTTATTATCCCACCGTTCGCTGTCGTTGAGAAGTAATAATTGAGATAAAACTTGTCATAGAAGTTCTTCAATGCTTCAAACAGGTTGGTGCCATCGGTTATGTCAATCATATCCTCTGTCAGTTCGCCTTCTGCATCCACATTAAGCGTCCATGTACCAATGCCTGTATATCCCACACCCAATGACGCATTGTAAGACTGTATATTCGCTTCTATACGTGCTGCAAGCTGTTTTGCATCACCCCAAAACTGGAACAGACCGCCATGTGTGTATCTTATCTTGTTTATCTCACCGCCTGTTCCGCTTACTATGTCAAGGAATGCCACATTCTGCAACAATACTTCCTTACCGTAAAACAGAAGAGAGTATTTGTATTTTCCTGCTTCATTAAGATTATCTCCCGATGGGGCTTGGTACAGGATGAATGTATTACCGTTATATACGACTGTATCGTATTCCGATTCGCTCTTTGAGTTGTATGCCTTGAACTCTATCGGAACAACGGAAACGACTTCACAAGTCAATTTTCTCACTTCCTGCAAAGACGGGCTGTATGAAAAATCAGCACTCTCCGCAATAACCCTATTTCCTCTTTTAATCTGTAAAATCATTGGTCTTTAAAGCGTTGGTTGGTCAATACTGAAATTTAACGAAAATGTATAGGCGGACACAAGTCGGTCTGGGTTCTGTAAGTCCTGAACGTCCTGATAACTCAACTTTGCACCTGTTTCAAAACCCGTGCATCTTATCACCTGCTTTGCCGATTCTCCCCATATATCATTCCATATAGAGAAAGAGGATGAACCGTATGGCGTACCGGGAGTGGCAGGTATCACATTGGTTATATATGAATAGAACGAACGGATATTAGTCTTTACCGTTTCCACATCTCCCAAAGCGGCAAATGTTATGCTTCCTTCCGTTGGCTGGTAAACAGGCGTGACAGGTTCGTACACCTTCTGACCGTTCTTGTCATACCATTTTTCGGCATAGGCTTCCTTTCTTGTCGGCAAATCCCATAATCCCTTGCTTTCAAGTATATACAGCCTGTATGTGGCATACAAATCCTTTGCCGTATCGCTTCCTTTCTTTATAAAATATTTAGATATAGCCATTCGTGTACATTGTTTATTAGTGCAAAAATAACAAAAATAGTCTTATAAACCATCTAACTTTAAATAATAATTTTATATATTTGCATCACAATCGGTGCTTTGGATGAGTGGTTTAGTCAACGGTCTGCAAAACCGACAACAGCGGTTCGATTCCGCTAAGCACCTCAAGTGATTGGATTTTTTTTGTTCATGATTAATTTCAAACGCCCTGCCAACTGTGAAGCTAGCAGGGCGTTTATATTATCAGTCAATTATAACCTTTATCGCATTTCCGCCTGACCTTGGGGCAATGGAAACGACACTTAGGAGTGCTTTCTTTATCGCCATAGTTGCGGCAAGCTGCTGGGTGAGAACCTCCAACTGTGACTGCTGTATGGCTGTCATGTTCGTTCCTCCCGTTCCTGCCGAACCACCGTTTAACGATACCAACTGACGGAGAAGATCGCTTTGGACAACCATTTCGTATCTCATCCCGTTAAGATAACCCAATGCCTGGTTGAATGTATTCTCGTCAACTCCTGCAATGGCATTGGACAGACCTTCCGCATTTTCCTCTGTTTCGGTAAGCATTCCGCCTAGTGCATTGTTTATCTCATTGACTACACCTCCAGCTTCCGCAAAGGCTGATTCCAATGAACCCATTACATTTCCTAGTATTATAAGTTCATCCTTGTCTATCTTGTTGTCTGCAAACATACCACCTTTACCGTCTGCTCCAAATAATGTAGTCTGTACCTGTTGCATTGCCTTTTCTATGTACTGTTGCTGTACCCAGCTTTTGACAACATCTCTCATAACGTCCGCTACGGTATTCTTGTACGCCTTAGCTGCATCTTCCCCTTTCAGCCATGCTTCGACAAGAGCGTCACCTATCTGGCTAGCCCAATCTTTCAAGTCAATGCTATACAATTCGCTGGCAAGCGTTTCCGTATAATATCTTATCTCATACTCCAATTCTTTTATGGTCTGTTTGTAACCTTCTACCTTTTCCCTGTCGGATTTTTTCTTGTCCTCTTCGGCAGCTAGAATTTCTTTTTGAATTTGCAACTGCTGTTTTAGGTTTGATACCTGTTGGGATGTCACCTCATCAAGTCTTTCCGGGTCTATAATGTGCTCAAATTCCTTTTCAAGCATATTATAGATATTGGTAAGTTTCTTTGATTCAAATTCAAGATTCTCTATATGTTTTTGAAGCCTTTTATCATGCTGCCTGTTAAACGTAGCGATAACATCAAGCGGCATGGATATAGCCGAGCCTATCGCACCTGCAAAATCACCGCTTTTGAATGAATCCCATGATTTCTTCACTCCTTCATTCATAACGCCCATAGCTTCCGAGAACTGGTTCATCTCGCGCATGAAACCACTGTCAGTATCCTTACCCATAGAATCCATAAGGTTGGACACGGATGCGATTATCTGCTGCATGGCTTTTATGGCATTGTATATGTTGGTTATGATAAAGTCAATAAGATTCACCGTCTGCAAAGCGTTCTGTGCGGCAGCCATCATTCCTTTACCAGTATTGACAGCTTCCTGTCCGCTCTTATATCTTGATTCGGCTTCCGACTTGGCACTCAACGCAGCGTTGGCAGCTTCTTCATCACCATTCTTCATCGCGTCCTCGTATGCCTTGGAAGCATTTTCGATGTCAGCCATAGCCTGTTGCATATCATTCATGCCTGCCATCATCTTTGACTTTCCTGCATCATAACGCTTGTTATACAGACCTTCAATACCTTCTTTCATGTACGTCTGCAAGTCAGACTGGTTATTCTTCATCATCTTCTCTATCTGCTTGTCCACACGTTCAAGTTCTTTCATGTATTCCTTTGCACTGATAGCACCAGACCTGAACGCACTGTTGAGCATTTCCCTTACTTTGTCGGCAACGGTATTTGCAGCTTCCATAGACATCGCTTCAACAGCACCGAAGAAGTTCTGATAGTCTGTGGTCAGCTTGAACAAGTCCATCTCTTCGCTTTTCTGCAATGCGGAAGATAAGGATGTGTTGCCCATACCCTTTGCTCCTTCAATCTTTTTACGGTACTTCTCTCTGATGATATCAACCTGAGTATAGTAGTCACCGTATTCTGCAAGGTCATTAGCATACTGCTTTGCCATCTCACCGAAATAGCCTTTCCATGCGTCAATCATTCCTTGGATAACCTCTTTCTGATCTTCTCCGATATTCTTATTCCCCTTAATTGCTTCCTGTATCTGATTTATATACTGGTTCATTGAGGTGAATGAAGATGTATCGGGCACAACAGAAACGCCAAGGTCAAGATTCATTCCTGCCAATGCGGATTGCAGATTGTTATATATGCCTGCTGCAAAACTTTCAGCCATAGTAGATGTGTCACCACTGAACTGAACGGCAAGGTCTAAGGCAAGTTCGGAATCACCTGTTATTCCAAGTATGTCACTGTAAAAGTCATACTTGTTCTTGTATCTGTCAAACTCATCCGTAATCCTCTTCATCACCTTCTTGGCTGCATCAACATAAATTTCAGAGGACAATTCGGCTGCTTTTCTTGCATTTTTAACAGCATCCTGTGGAACACGTGTTTCCAATTCCTTTGCAGCCTTGTTATAATTGTCAACAATAGCCTGTTTGTCATATACAATATCCACGCCAAGTTTTAACGCCTGTGAACCGTATATGGCTTCAATCTGCTTTTTAGCTTCTTCCTTGCCTATGTTAATGCTCAAATCCTTGAACTTGGAATAGGCGGATTCAAGCAATGACAACCTGTTTTTCCAAAGGTCAGCAAGAGGATCTCTTTTTTTTCCTTCCTTCTTCTGCTTTTCCAGTTCAAGGTTGAATTGTTTTGCTGTTCCCGTAGCCTTTGACATCGCTTCGTTGGCAGCGTTAATCTCATATACCGTCTGTTGTACTTGCTCGGCTTCATAAGGGCTTACAATTCCTGTAATTTGATACTCATCTCCAAGTTTCTTGACCTTTCCTTGGCTAACATACATATCAATGGTGCGCTGTAAATTTTCTATTGAACTTTTGGCGTCTTTATATTCCTGTTTTACCGATTTAAAGTAATCCTCCATAGATTTCACATCGGCAGCCTTTATAGCAATAGTCCATTTATGTCCTGTAATCTCGTCAAGTGATTTCTTCCATCCAGTCAAACCTTCCTGTGCTTCTTTATCGTCAAGTTCTATTTTAACAGCATATTTTTTGTCAATAAATTCATTAAACAATTTTTTAGCATTCTCCCCAAGTTCGCTAGTTGTGGAAAAATTTTCAGACTGAATCCTTATAAAGTCCTTTTGAGCCTCATTTAATTTATTTGGATCAATGCCGACAAATACTTTTTTCAATTCTTTGTCAAGACTGTTTGCAAAAACATTAAATGATTTTTCAAGTTCTTTAGTTTCGCCCATTATACCTACTTTCAGTTTGTCATATTCCTTCAACAATTCCTCACTATCAAAATGGGTCTTGTTCTTGAATATTTCAAATGTTCTCGCATCCCCTGACGTTTCAGCCAAAGAACGTATCTTCTCGACAATAGTAGCTGCCGAAGCCCCTTTGTTTATCAGTTCGGTAAGTTCATTTCTCCATTCCTTAGTACCCTTACCCATGTTTATAATTTCCTTGGATGCCTGTACTATCTGCCCACGAAACTCTTCTATATCCTTACTTGCTGAAGTGAGTTTTACAGACGATTTCTCATAATCTTTAAGCAAATCAGAGAATGAGTCACCAAACACGCCTGTAGATGTTGCCTTGTCCGCCTTGAACAATATATCCGCATTTTCGGCAGCACGTTTATAAACTTGCTCTAGTTCCGATGCTGACTTTTGCAAATATTCCACACGTGATTTCTGATCATCTATCTTCTTGCTGTTCTGTATTATATACTGCCCCATATTGCCATATTTAGACAATATTCCAGTCAGTGTTTCCTCATACGACTGCAACTGTTTCGTATCAAGCTGTTCAAGGTTTTCCGGGGTGAGTTTATCAAAGTTTATTTTGTCAAGGTCTTTTTGCAAGTCACTGTATGATTCGCGGAAAGACTTTGCACTGTCCTTTATCTTCTGATTAAACTCTTCCGAACGTGCAGACATCACATGAAACGCTTCCGCCACAAGTCCTGCAACGGTAAGTATCGTCATGAGCGGATTAGCCTTTATCGTAAGCCACAATGTTTTCAATGAATTTGTCAAACCGAATGTTGCCAGTTTGAATCTGTTCATCAACATTGTCGTTTTTGTCATAGACAACATTCTTGCAGCTTCCGCACCTGTCAGTTTAAGTTCGGTGACAAGAAGATGCCGTTCAGCCTGTGTCAGCATATTCGTGGCAAGAATACGTTTTGCCATCTCTGCTGACATCTTTCCCGAATTAACGGCAGCAACTATCTCTACGGCAGACAGTTTTGACGCTGTCGCTATCTTCCACCTCTCGGCAGTAGTGAGCGTTCTGTACATTGCAGCCTGTTTAAGCAACTGGGCTTCCCGTAATTTCTCAGCCTTAATAGCATTAGTTGTTGCGACAACTTCTTTTCCTAGCATGGCTGTTCTAGCCAACTGCAATCCTTTCAATGCGGCATATCCTACAGCAACGCCCTCTATTGCTTTAGAGAAGTATCTCCAGTTGTTCATCGCATCGGTTATGCTTCCAACGATACCTTTCAGAACGGAATCATTCGCCTCGCCTATGTCATTCATCATAATCTTGTATGAATCGGCAAGGTTACTTACCATACCTTTCAAAGATGCGGCTTGTATTTCCTGCATCTTGTAGAACATACCACCATCTTCCGTCATTGTGGTAAACATCTCCCGAATATACTCGAAAGGAATCTGACGTGTTGATATGGCGTTGAACACATCATCAGTAGTTTGAGCCACACCTCTTACTTCTTCCAGTTTCTTTCTCAATGCGTCCAATGCAGGAATACCGGCTTCTGTCAATTGACGTAATTCCTGTCCTCTTAACACACCTGCGCTTCTTATCTGGCCATAGGCAAGAATGATACGTCCCATATCAACGCCAAGACCTGCGGAAACGTCCGCAAGGCTTTTCATGGTACCATACAATTCGTTGACAGGTATCTGGAATGCGGCAAGCTGTTTGGTATATCCAACCAAATCACTGAACTGGAAAGGAGATATTACAGCAAGACCCTTAATCTGACTGAATATCTGGTCAGCCCGTCTTGCATCCTGTATGATGGCACGTAAAGATACCTGTTGTAACTCGAACTCTCCACGAATGGCAACAAGTTCCTGAAACATATCTCTGAAAAAGTAGAACCCGGCATAAGTCTTTATCGTATTGACAAACTCACGCATCATTCTGCTCTGCTTTGTCAGTTCCTCGGAAAACTCTTTTGAACTTGCAGCATTTTTCTGATTGGTCTGCTGCATCTTTGTTCCATAGGATGTGGCTTCATTTACAAACTTGTTGTGTTCCTGTATCTTCCTGTTGAGAAGAGTAAGGGTACGGTTATAGTTTGCATCAGTCGTATTAAGTGCATTACGCCTGTTTGTCAATTCAGAAATAAGATTGTTAGCCTGATTGATAGATGTAGGATTGATATTAAGCAATTCATTCGTTGATGTTTTTCTTAAAGATGATTGCAACTTCTCCAATCTGCCTTGCAATTTCTGAATAAGAGCGTCAGCCTTTGTTATCTGATTGCTGTTCAAAGGAATATCAACCTTAAATTTATTCAATAATTCAAGTCTTTTTTGTATGGCAGCAATTTTCTTGTTCAAGTCCTCAGCACTTCCCTCCGGCATACCAAGGGCAAGTCCAGACTGACCAGAAAGGTATTGTAGATACTTCTGATTGGTCTGCTGCATCTTTTTATTCGCCTGTTCCTGCTTTGATGCTTGCTTTTCCATCTCCTTTGTCCGTGCAATCTCCATCTCGTATTGCTGGCGTAGAAGATTAAGTTCTCTTTCATCGGAAATGGACAATTTAGGCGCACTGTTAGCAGTAAGGGAATATGCGGTTTTCAATCTGTTCAATTCAGCGACAAGATCGTCTATCGCTTTCTTCTGACTTTCAAGATTGGCTTTTCTTGTAGCCATCCCCTTATCCCCACCTGCATTGCCTAAGTTACGGTAAGTCTTTTCCAGCCTGTCATACTCCCTTGTCGCTTCGACAATCTTGTTTGACAATTCTTCCATCTGAACAAGTATATCCATTTTCTTGTTCGACTTTCCTTTCCCTACATTGGATGCGTTTTCATTAGCTTTATTTATCTTTTCTACAACCTCGCTAAGTTCTGCGTTCATTTTGCCTATATCAGTCAACATAGGCTTAAAGGACATCTCCTGGTTAAAGGTGTCCTGTAGTTTCTTTTGTATATCCTTTATCTGTTTGTCAAGACCTGAATCATCTAGACCGATCTTAAACTTTAATGCTCCTAAATCAATATCAGCCATACTAATAAACTTTAATTATGGCAAAAATAACAAAAAATAAGCATAATTATATGATTGATAACAAGTAAAAATATATTAGCATTTTTTAACATATTAAAAATAGTAAATAAAGCCAATTATACTATCTTTGCATTGACTAATTTTTATAACTATGGCTGTAGAAGAAAACAAAGTAACACTCGTTGGCGTAAATTCAGCCAGCGTAACATTCAGCAATGAAGCTAATGTGGGAAAACAATACAAGGTGAACGCGAATGTAAATGTATCAAACGGTAAAACAATTGATTCATTTGATGGCGGAGAGGTGAAATCGCTTGAATCAGAGAACCAACTCGCCACATTCTATTTCAATCAGAACGGTGGTATAGCAATCAACTACAATGACCACCCTGAACTGGATACCCAAATCGCTATCATTACTATCATCAACTCTTTCGTAACCGATGTGACAAAATATATCAATACGAAAGGAATCTCATCAGTTTCAATTTAAAACAGCAATAAAAAATGACAAACCAAGAAATGTTTTTAAAGAGATTAACTCTCTTGAATATTCCTCTATCGCTAGAAGGAAAGGAACTTCCATCAGATTTGAAAGCAAAGATTATGCTTATGCGTGTATCTTACGACAAAGCTGCAAAAGCATTCGATGATGATATGCAACAGGTTCTTAAAGAAATAAAGAAGGAAGGATATGACGAGCGCGCACAGAAAATCAATCGCATGAAAGAGATTGACGGTAAGGAAGATGCAACAAAAGAGGAAAAGAAAGAAGCGGATGAAATCAGAAAGACAGAAGAAGATTTCAACAAGGAAACAGAAGAACTGAACAAGGCATACTCCGAAGCATACCAAGAGAAAATGAAAGAGGAATGTGATATGAAGCCTAGATACTTCGCCTTTGAAGGATTCACTAAAATAATTGAACTCATTGGTACTGACGGTGCAATCAAGGTGAAATGGAACTCTCCCGAAGCATTGGAAATACCAAAGGAGGAATTCATCTCGCTTATCGCAACAAACTTGGTAGATAACCTCGAATAATATATAAGATATTAAAGTTTACTGTATATTTTATATATGCTTCATTTGGAGTCAGGTTATTAGCCTAAGCACTTTGAGTGCTACGTTGGATGAGAATGATATATAGTTACCTACGGATGTTTACCCAAGTCTGTAGCTCTAAGTTAAGTGGTTAAAAGGAGTAGCGTATTCGGTGAAACGGTGCTGCTTATGAAAACCTCATCCAACATTGGCGATGGGTATTTAACGGGAGTAATCCCGACTTATGTTGAATAAACATTAATTTAAAAGACAATGGAAGCAACAAGAAAGATGTTTCTTATAAGAAATTGAAATATATTTCATATGGGTTGATTGATGTGACGAATAAATGAATTTCAGATTTATAATATGATTTAATGTTTTTAACAATAAAACGCACATGAATAAGCCGTTTTCTATATTGCTATTTTTTTTGTTACTGTCGTGTTCTTGTTCACGCAAGCTACTTCCATCTTCGACAAATACAACCATAGTAGACCACAACACGACAGTAACGGAAAGAGTAGTATGGCAATCAAAAATAATAACTCTTCCAACAGAACACATACAACATACAACATTTGAAGATAGTTCACACTTGGAAACATCATTAGCCGTATCAGACGCTAAAATAATGTCGGATGGCAGGCTTTTTCATAGTTTGAAAAACAAGAAAGACTTTCTACAAGACAGCATCCCATCCTTGGAAAAAGAAACGGTAGTGACGAAAGATTCGATAATAACCGTGGAGAAAATTGTAGAAGTAAAGGTAGAAAAGGAATTGTCTAAATGGCAAAAAATACTAATCAATCTTGGATACATAGGTATCGGTTTCATATTGTTTTCAGGTTACAAAATAGCCCGAAAGTTCGTGTAACTTTCGGGCTTATTTTATTGGGGATTGATAAAATTTATGGAGCGTAATCTTCAACCATATTATAGGTGGTATTTACCCTTGTGGCTCTTGCTGCAATATAATAATCATAAGAAAAATCTCTACTAACATTAAAGGAATACATAGATGATCTATATGTTCCTTTTGCCGGAACCTGTGCAGTAAGTCCTGTAAGTAATGAACCAGCATTTTCTCCAGCTTCTGGAACTGTTCTTGTCCTCATTAACACAAGAACTATACCACGTATAGTAACAGATGACCCACTATTATTTGTTATAATGAAGTTGTATGTAATTTGGTTATTAGAAGAGTTCCATGTACCAAATGCTTCTATTACGTATAGAGATCCAGCTGCATGAATAGTCATTGTTTTTGGTGTTACTGGAATAGGTATGTATATTCCTTGTTTTAATTCATCATCTACTCCTATTTTATTAGATGACAAGAAAAAAGCTACTTTCCATTTACCTACATAACTACCTATATTTAATAACCTTATAGATACTGAATCAGTAAACATACTTTCAGATGTTACTAAAATGTATCTAGTATTTTGTAAAAGTCCTACCCCTGCATACATTTCAGAAAATGGAGTTCCTTGATAGCTTAAATAGGATAGCAAAATGTTATCATCAGTATTTGTTGTCTGTTCAAGTTGTATTTCTAGATTATTAGATGTGTCCAAATATACATCTGATGGAACGTCATCTCCAAAAGGAACTATAGCATTATGATTATATCCGTTGAAATCCAATATCCGATAAGGTGCTGAATCTCCACCAGTAGGAGCATTATATCCCCAGTCTACACCATCAAAAAGGTCTTTTAGAAATCCGCTATTAAGCGTTCCTGGTGACATGTATCCCACTACACTTAGACCACATAAACCATCATTAGCTTTCCAATAATCAGAACGATAATCTAAGTATGGTTGCCTCACAGGTTTATATTTACTCCATTTATTTATTTTCCCATGCGTATTTGCACACGCATATCCCAAATCATAACCATCACTAGTAGGACCGATACCTAGAGTAGGATATACATCACTATCCAATCCGACAGGTGCGGTGATTTTACCGTTAGAGTGACCCATAGACTACACCTCCACAAATTTATTGCAGACGATATTGCCGCCCATTGTCAAACTACCCGTCACACGTACATCACCATCAATAATGACAGCTTGTGACAAATCAAACTCTTCTGGTACCTCACTACCATCTAAGGCTATTATCTCATAAAGCCCCTCTGTCGGGCTAAAGCCCCTCTGTCGGGCTAAAGCCCCTCTGTCGGGCTAAAGCCCCTCTGTGCTCCCTCGCTTCGCTTCGGTCGCACACCAAATTTCCAGTAATAAACAAACTAATCTTCATAATTATTATTTTTTAAATATTTTGTAACACTATTCATTACGCATTCTACACACCATCCTAAAAGATATGCAAAATGCTCGTCTTGTCCATTTTTATAACCCATAGAAATATCGCAATAGTCAAACACATCACAAACATAATGAGTTGATTCGTGAGCTACAGTATTTATTTTTAGACCATCATTTGATAGCCAAATAAGTACACCTAAATTATTTGTACTTTTCTCTCTTACATTGATAGTCAAGCCATAACAGCGTTCAATTTCATCTTTAGATATATCTATCGGGTCATGATTGTGGTTGGTAAATTTTCTATTGATTTTTTTCCATTGGTCATTCCCCACTGCAACATACAGTTTAAGGGGATATATTTTAGGATCATATTTTGTTATCATCGCAAAACGTCTTTTAATAATATATCAGGATGTTCTTCTTTAGGTTTATACTCTTTGAATCTATATATAAAGCCACTTGCATCTTTATTAGCTTCCTTATATAAATCTTCTGTAAGAGAAGCCTTGTACAACTTCATTTTCTCTTCAAAATGATAATCAAGTTTAGGCTGGTCCATTATTACTGCCTGTATATAACTCCATGAATATTTCCATAGCAAAGCCCAGTCCTTGATTATCATCAATCCTCCGAATAGCCTTAAATCTCCTCTGAATTGGGGGAAATCTTTTTGGATAGATCCTCGTGAGCCGATTTTGCATCGAGAGATAATTTCATGGCATCCTTCTTGCTTAATGTCGCTGTCGTATCTATCAAGAACGCTAAACGGATTGTATTTGTAAAAAAATCACTTACATTAGCCCCCTCCACGATGGCTTCTATCAACGGAGTTAGTTCCTTATGGTCATAGTGCCTGCTTAACCACCAAGCGTATATACGCCTTGCAAAAGGAATTATCTCAAAAAACCAATAGTTATTCAATACTCCTGCCGCTGCAACTTTGTACGGAATAGATGCGTCATTTTTCATAATTGCAATCATTTCCTTTTTCGCTGTATCTGGGTTGATAATGTCACGTATCAACAGCTTGTCTACAATATAATCGTATGCGCCTAGTCTAAGACCACGCACCTTGAATTTCTTATTGCCAACCATAACCTCTTTGTATTTATGAGTGGCAAACTTCTGCATCTTTATCTGATCATCTAAGTCAGGTTGCTTCCAGTTGAATATTCCCATTTTTAAACTAACTTGAACGGTTTAATCATTAATTTTCCTTTCACATCTACCTTTGATATGTTCTTTGGAGTATTTGTATAAACGAATACCCTTGTATATTTAGACGATACAATATCAAGTTTGGCATCGTCAATCAAAGAAACATGAACTATGCTGTTATCAAGCGCAACAAGACTTACACGGCTGTTATCCTTGACATACATTTCTCCTATACCGAAATCGTTGAATGTGACAACACAATCACACGAACCATTAAAAATAGACCATTTAGGATTGCTTATGAACAGGTTTGTATCATCAACGAAGATATTAAACTTCTCCCTAACTCCTGCAAATTCCTTTTTGATTATTTCATTTGACGGGTATCTGTTAAGCAGGCAGAAGTCAATACCTCTGATATATTTCTCGCATAATTCATATTTATCAGGTTCTCCCCATTCATTTGTCCATTCATTACACAGCCCAAGATTTATAGCTTGCGACTTCAATTTTTCAGATAATTCCTTATCGTTCATTATGTTTCTTTTTATTGCAAAAATACAATAAAAGTTAATTCGAATAAAAAAGAAACAGTTAAAAAACAATAAAAGCCGGACAAAACGCCCGGCTAATAATTCATCACTCGTCTACATCAACCGAGACTCGAATTGTCAAGTTCGAGAACCATCATGGTTTTCAAATACTGAGTGTTAACTTCCAATGCTGTCACAGTAACGGAGAATCCAAGGTATCCTGCGTTACTTGGAGCACCTGTGAAGCTGACAGCCCATGATGCCTTCGGGAAGAAGATCATACGATCACCAGTACCGTTGATAATACCGATAGGACGTACAAACTGCTTGAATGCACTTGCACCAAATGCTTTCAATTTTTGAGTAGCACCTTTTCCGAAAGCGTCTTGTGTGTCAGTCAGAGAATCCAAATTCAATTCAGGAGTTGTATCACCAGTAGTAAAGAATGCAAATGCAGCCTTAGAGGTAGACATACCTGTAAAGGTAAATGCCATAGTACCTGGTGTGATATTTTGGAATACGGTAGCACCCTGTTCGTTCTTTGTTTCAGAAGTATCAGCGTCAGTACCAGAAGATTCCGTAGTACCAGACTCAATATTTGGAAGAATCTTCGGATTCTTAAAACTTGAATATTGAGTACTATCGGTGATTTCAATCGCATCAAATGTCAAAGCAGCCGACTGCCCGTTCAAGTAAGCAGGGCTAGTGTCTAAATTTACTCGTGCCATTCTATTTTCTGTATTTAAAAAGTTATTGTTAATTGTTGAAAACGTATCTACCGATGCGCCTCCACTGTTTTTTCTCACGTTTCTCATGCAGCTAATCCTTTGAAATATCAACATTCAACAGGACGGACATATAATAGAACCCAACCCCGTCAAACATTGGTGGTAAAACATTAAATATCTCGAAATGAAGCTGCACAGTCTTTTGCGGGAACAGTTCTACCATTTTCTCACTCAACGCATCCATGACAGACGGATATACGTTCCCGGGCAATGCCCTTACAAACAGAGTAACCGTAGCCATCGTTTCGCCTTTCCCGAAGTGACCGTAGGGGCCGCTCTCGGTATTGCTGACAATTCTTGTATTGTTGTTTACGACAATAAAACTAGTTACCTTATCATCAACACTTGCAGGACGCTGCACCTTATATACATCGTCAGCAATCTTCTTGTCCAATACAATATTGTACAAGGTGGTATTTATTGTTGAAGGATTAAAGTAGCCCATAACTTCACTTAAAATATTTGTTTAACATATTAGCTGCAATTTTCTTAAAAACCACAGTATATTTACCCCCTTTTAAATCTGTCTTTGTCTTAATCCAAGAATCTGAAAGAACGTTCAACAGGTGATAGTTCTCAACATACTTGGCATAATACATGACAGCAGCGACAACCAGTTCATATTTTTCAGAACCATCGGATTTATAACTGTTGAAGAAATCTTCGGCAAGTTCACGCCCCCAATACTCGACATTGTTACGTTTCCTAGGCTCATTTGCAACTTTTGTTGCATTTGCCCACACAATCTTCTTTAGGACCCCATCTTTGTAAATGCCACATCCATAACTATCTTCAAGATTGAAAGTCTGATTGGTAAATCCCTCCATGTCTTTTATATCATCCATGATATTCGTGGCGATATCTTCCATGAACTGCATGATAGAAGCATCCAAAGCAAGCTGGACATTACTACCAAACTCTTTCAATACTTTATCGTTGTTATTTGCCTGCATTTTTTGTACTTGTCTTTCTTGTTACTGGTTTACTCAGTTTATCAATCTGCTTTTTTAATGAATCTCGATCATCTTTTGCGCATTTCAACTCGTTTTTGATTTTGTTCATCTCATTATAAAGCTCCTGTATCTTCTGATAAGCATCATGAAGAGATTGCTGATAACTCAATATTTCTTCCTGTGCCTTTTTCAACTGATCACCCTGAATAGCAAACCCTTTTTCAAGATTGTCCAAGGTAGAAGAATCAATTTCAGTTTCCATTTTTTCCTTCTTCTGCTTAAACAGTAATATTGAAGTTAGAAGGGTTATACCATTAGTACCCAACAAAGCAAGTATTATTTCCGTCCAATTGATTGTCATAGTATTCTAGTTTTCTATTTGGTTAAAGTATATTACCGTACCAAATTCCATATTGTTAAATGGAGGTTTCTTTATCTCACGCCAGCTATTGCTGTTGTCCGAAAACGGATGGTTGAAATTCTGCCAATCCAACAGACACCCGGAAGGTATGGTTACATCGTTATCTTCTAGGTAGGCAGCATATTCGGACTTGTCAACATCATTCGTTTCCGAACCAGTATCCTTTTCCTGTATGTTTGCCCTTCCTTCGTATATCATCTCCCAATACGGGGTGGTCTGATATTTATCCGAACTGTTCTTGTTCTGATAAATTCTCACCATATCAGGAAACATATCCTCACCTAAAATACTCTTTCCCATACTACCATCTTAATCTAGTTATTTCAACATCAGTTCCAACATCCAAATTCAAACCCCATTTGGCGTATAAATCCTTTGCGCGTTGCTCCAATCTTTTCTTGTCATTGATAGAAATAGTCTTGCTTGTGTCGGTAATTGACCAGTTCCCGGCTTTCTTCGTCTTTCCCTGTATCGTTGAAGGGGCAGTGCAAACAATGAGCAACAAGTCAGCATAAGCCAAATCCTTCTTCATCTCAGACGTTTCACGGCTGTCATCAGACAAACGAAATCCCCATTTCTGGGCAACACTGATATATGATGTGTTTTTCAACTCATAGTCAATCTGTGCTTTCAGATATTCACGCATAGACATATAGAAATATGCTTCTACCTTCATGTTACCCTTTGCTGTTATCTGAGGGGTAACTTGAATAGTGAACGGATTATCCGAAACTTTCAGTCTATCTTCCGGCTTCAATGTTTCATTGTCGGCAATAAGCCAGCATCCGAACTCTACACTTTCTTCGGGAATAGCTTGGAGCGTGAGAGTATCTCCAATGAAATACTCCCCTGCGCCCTTTGCTGTGCCTTCGCCATTTATATCAATAATGACCTTCATGGTTCAACCTTTTACAATCCCGTATTTGACTGTTCGTCAACCTTCATAATGATAAGGTTGTTCGGATTCTTCATCACAGGACATGCCCACAACTCACCTGAACTCTTCTCCGCATACGGTTCGGAAGAATACTGATGCAAGAACGCGATACGTCCGCCTTCCAAAGAAGAAATACGTACAGCCGGGTTGGTATCCTGCAAATACATTGACGGTGAGTTCTTGATACGGAAGAACTGACCGCTCTGAACAAGAACAACGGTGTTCTTTTCAAAAGACGGTTTGGCTTCCTCAATCACACCAAGTTTGTTCCATTTTGATTTTTCATCAACAGGAATAATCACAGGAATAGAGAACACCTTCATCAGCACATCAACAATCTCCTGATTGTTCATAGGATAGATTGTAGTAGATGCTGCGGCAGGAACAAGACGAGCCTGTACTGCTGCTGTCACTTTCGGGTGCATCAGGAAGTTGTCATACAAATCCTTGGACATTTCAAAATGATCGTATGGTACACCGTCATTATCGGCAATCTTGCACATTCTTTGAAGGTCTTTAATAGGATCTGCATTTTCGTTCGGTGTCCAGTCTGTATCGCTAAACCATTTCTGTTTTAACGCTTTCAACTTATGTTTTGCAGGAACACGATAGTCGATCTGAACAGGAATTGAGTTAGTGCCACTGGCTGTATAGTTAAGCATACCTGTAGAAAGAGCCTGATAAGTCATACAGTTCAACTCGGTATGGAAGCCTTGGATACACGCTTCCATCTTTGTGAACCACTTCTCACGGATCTTGTCAAGCAATGCACCTTGCGGAATGTCAAGTTCATAGAACTCCTGAATATCGGTTTCCATAAACTGAATGGCGTGACCCATCTTCGGAATACGGCCCGAATACCATTCAAATCCCGTAGTGTCCATAATAGGCTTTTCAGCCAAAGGAGCCAGCATTACAGGACGGGTAGCCTGTGTGTATTCGTCAACCATGACATTCCATGATTTACTCATCTGAGGAACATCCCAATCTCCGTAGCTTCTCCAGTTTTCGTTATCAAATTTCTGATTGGCATAATCCATAAGTTCCTGCATCTCCCCAGAGAAATGCCAATCATAGAAACTAAATGTCGATCTTTGCATAAAACGAAAAAATTTAATTAGTTATACAATGTGTAACGGAAAACGCAAGGATATGATTCATCATCCTTCATCGCCTTTTTGATTGCCGAAGCTACGGGCGGAATGCGTTTTTCCAAAATCTCACTTGTCACCATCCATGCACCGTTGAAAGGATAGAGAGTGGCACCGGGAATGGTGTCAACATCATAAGGCAGGATAGCATTAGGAATAACCTTGAATTTTGCGCTAGCACCAACCTGTGTAACTTCAACCAAAATATCGGTCAATTCCAATTTACCTGCATCCCCGGACAATGTAAGGATGTCATATTCGTCATGAGACGAATCAATAGCGTTAATGGTAAAGCCAGTTGTAGTACCTGCGGCAGTAGTAGGTGCTTTACCGACAACCATGCCAACCTTGGCAACTGTATTACCCATGATTTTTTCAACTTTTACCGTAGCACCAGAATCCGATTTCTCGTACATTCTGAATGAATAGTGAATGTCACCGCCATTCTGCTTTGAGGAATCACATTTAATCATGGTACCAGCCGGAAGTTTGTTCCCAACTGTAGGCATACGTTCTACTGGAACGTTACATCCTACCAACAGTACGTGCAAAGACGTATCATTAGAAAAGATATGTCTTGCGCCACCAATCTTACTATAACTTGTTGCAAGAACTCCTGCTTTCATAATTAAAAAAACTATTTGTTAATTTTACTGTAATATCGGCTGACAATGTTGTTTTCCTTGTTAGCCTTATCTTCTTCTCTCTTTCTATCTATGAATGACTTTACATCGCTAGAACCACCCTTGTCAGGGATGAAAGGATTAAAGCCATCCTTTGTGTATTTAGTACACGTTTCATTGTACTTTCCCTGTATTTTCAGAAGAATGCTTGTATCTTCCTCTTCGGGCGAAATCTGAATGTTCTCAAAAATGATGTTGCGCAACAACTCGTTAGGCATACCCGCTTCCGGGCGTTTAATCAAATCAGACAGCTTCTTGCGCTTTTCAGTTACAATCTGCTTCTGCTTTTCCTCCTGCTCTTTAGCTTCAAACTCTTTCTTGAACTTTTCAAACTCTTCAAGTTTAGCCTTAACATCATCGGGCAACTCAAACGGTTTCGGTTGCGGTGCTGGTGTCGGTGTAGGTTGTGGTTGCGGTGCTGGTGTCGGTTGTGGTGCAGGATGTGATTTTTCCCATTCCTTTTTCAAGTTGGATATTTCCTGTTCCTTGATTGTATCCCACTCTTTGCGCTTATCAGACGCAAACGCTCTTACCTGACCTGCCACTGTGTTCTTTAAATGATTTACAACACTTTCATTCCAGAACTTTTCCGCATTTTCCTGCGGTGCGAACGCTGAGAACTCATTGATTGTCTGTTCGATTGTACGATCTGTAATAACGGAGCTACTTTCTCCCAACGCATTCTTGATACCTTCAAAAATGACTTTTACATTTTCATCCATATACTATTTGTTTTTTATGTGATTCATGCACAAGACCTTTGTGCATAGTAAGTACCTCTTACCGATGCAAATGTAGTTAAAATTTGTGTATAAGCAAAAAAAATATTTAAAAAAATATTATATTTGCGAATCATTATAATACAATGGAAGAAATTGATTTAAAATACAGAGGATTAAAGACTAAGGATGTTGTCAAATCGTTAAAACGATATGGCAAAAGGGGAATTATACCATATAAAAGCCTTGATTTCGTCCAAAAATATATAGAGGACAGAAGAAGCAAGGGGTACAAGGTAAATTTGCTTGCCCCACAGAAAGGTTCGCAGGAAGCATTTTTAAGGAACAAGGCAGGAATAAAAATACTGCACGGGAATCGTGGGGGAGGAAAATCCGTATGCCTTGGAATGGATATACTGAGTTCATGCAACCACCCGTCATTCTCCGCGCTCGTTTTCCGTAAGGATAAGACATCCGCAGAAAAAGCGGACGGTATTCTTAAAGTGGTTTCAAAAATGGTTGAACCTTATGGAGAATATATAGACTCTAAACGTCTTTCAAGATTGGATGCAGGTGGAGAAATACGATACGATTATTTCGGAGATGCATGCATATCAGGAGAAAAGGGTATAAATGATTTTAAAGATAGACAACAAGGAGGTAATGTTGTTAAAGTAGTTGTAGACGAATGCTCACAGGCTACAGAACCGATTGTAAACTATCTTCAAACAGTATTGCGTTCCTCCTCTGGACTTAGGACAAGTTTCTCAGGAGCTTGTAATCCAAACCCGTATAGTGACTATTGGAGAGAATTGGTATCATGGTGGGTAGATGATGATGGGATAGCTATACCAGAACGTTCAGGTAAAGTAAGATATTTTTTTCAATATGGAGACACAATACATGAAACAGCATGGGGTGACAGCCCACAGGAAGTATTTGCTCAAGCAAAAGATTATATTATCGCAAGATTCGGTAAAAATACCAAAATTGATGAAACAAACTGCAAAAGATACATCAAAAATATAACCTTTATAGCTTCCGGACTTGAGGATAACAAGATTCTCATGAGTTCCAATCCTGATTATCAGAAAAATCTTGGAGGTACAGCCCAGGAAGTATCCATAAATGCATTGGGATCATGGAAACTGATAAAAGGAGGGAACGAATGGATAACGAGAGACGAGATGGAGGAAATGTTCTCATCGCAGCCCGTGTTTGACGATTACTTTGAATGTGCTACACTGGATATAGCATACGGTCTTGGTGACGTTTGTGTAATGGGGCACTTCATAGGACATCACTTACAAGACCTGGAATGGTCAAACACATTAAAGCCAAGGGATTTAAACCGATGGGTAAGAAACAATCTACGGAAATGGGGAATCGGTGAAAACAGACTGGCATTTGACGGTCTTGGAGCACCTACATTCCGTGACGCATTTCCCGAAAGCCTGGCAATACTTAGAGGTGTTCCGAAAAGACTAGACAAAAGCAAGGATGATCAACCTGTAAGATTCTATTTCGATCTTAGGGCACAGCTTGCCGATGAAATGGTAACACGTATAAAAGGAACAAACTTAGGATATTGCGGATTCAGCATAAACCCGGAACTTCTCGACAAACCGTATGTAAACAAAACAATACGGGAAGCGTTGATGGACCAGAGAAGAGCAATAAGACGTGACGTGGAAAGGGAAAACGGGAAACTAAGACTTCTGAAAAAGCAGGAAGCAAAAAAGATTGTAGGATGCTCACCCGACTTGATAGAAGGAACATTTTTATACAGGACATATTTTGATATATGCGATGTAATGATTGACATACCTAACGATATAATGGATGAATTAAAATATTTATAGGCAATTAAATACTAATTTACACATATTTAACTAAATTAGTTATGTTATAATTTAATTTATAGTTATATTTGTGACATGAAACGAGCATATAAATATAGACTTAATCCTACTCCTGAGCAGATTGTTTTCTTCAACAAATCTTTCGGGTGTTGTAGGTTTGTGTATAACTATATGCTTGGTAAACGTATAGAAGCGTATCAGCGTGACAAGACGAAGATAGGATGGGTTGAACTGGCTAAGATGCTTACAGAACTTAAAAAGGAAGATGGGAAGGAATGGCTTTCGGAAGTATCAAACGAGTGTCTGCAACAATCCATAAGAAATATGGACAGCGCGTTCGTGAAGTTCTTCCGTGAAAAGGCAGGGTTCCCAAATTTCAAGGCGAAGCATTACAGCCGACAGTCATACAAGGCTATAAATTCGGTGTCTGTTGACCTTGACAACAACAAGGTAAGACTTCCAAAGATCGGATGGGTTAAATTCTTTCCGAACAGAAAGTTTGACGGTAAGGTATGTTCTGTCACGGTAAGCAAGACACCAACAGGTAAATATTTCATTTCTGTCCTTGTTGACGATGGAAAGGAAATACCTGTAAAGCCTGCTGTAAGATATGATACGTCTATCGGTATAGATGTCGGTATAAAGGATTTTGCAGTTTGTTCAAACGGTGATGTGTATGCCAATCCCAAATATCTTGAGAAATCGGAAGCAAGGCTAAAGGTGTTGCAAAGAAGATTCTCAAAGACAAAGAAAGGCTCCAACCGAAGAGAACGGGCAAGAAAAATATTGGCAAGACAGTATGAGAAGGTTTCCAACCAACGCAACAATTTCCTGCATCAAGTCACATCAAAGATTGTCCGTGAAAACCAAACGATAATCATTGAGGATTTGAATGTAAAGGGTATGTTGAAAAACCACCGTCTTGCAAAATCCATATCATCCGTTTCATGGAGCGAGTTTTTCCGACAGCTTGAATACAAGTGTGAATGGTATGGACGCAACCTTATACGTATCGGACGTTTTGAAGCAAGTTCCAAGACGTGTATATGCGGATACGTTAATAGTGAATTGAAACTCAGTGACCGTGAATGGGTTTGCCCGAAATGCGGAAGGCACAATGATCGTGACATTCTCGCTTCGGTGAACATCAAACGGTTCGGACTAATATCACCCTTGGTAGAAGGGGTTGAGGACGTGGAGTGGTCGGCAGTAGTCGGGGCAGTGAAGCGTCAATATGTATATGTATAATTACCTGTATATAATTACCTATTTATAATTACCTATGGAAATTTTAAAATTAGACGTTTTATTACGAAAAGAACCTTTCAAAGTGGCACTTCCGTCAAGAGGTGACGATGGGAGAGGTGGAGGAACAAAGAAAAAGCCAAGACGCTCCACTTTGATATACAAATATCTGTCACAGGATGACTTTCTAGCACAATGGGATACATCAGGACACTATATACACAACAGACCCGACTGGAAAGACAGTATACCGTCAGACGAGGATGCCACATCATCGGATGATGAAAGCGCGAATGTAGGTGCTCAGAAAAGAAAAAAGAAATTGGCATCAACTCCATACGTACTGCAAAGACGAGCATTTCCTCTTCAAAGGATGATACACAAGAAAAGGGTATCACACCTATGCACCAATCCTCTTAAATTCCAGATAAAGAAAAGCGCGTCAAACCAGCAGAACAGGGATAAGCTGACAACATACAAGGAATACTGGACTGATTCTCTCATGGAAACAGCCAAGTTTGAACTTATAAGCGAAGCCGGAAAGGTAGGGGATGCTGCCATATATATATATAAGGATAAGGACGAGATAAAATACAGGTCTTTCAGCTACTCAAAAGGAGATATACTGTATGAACATAAAAACAGAAGAGGGGAAAGAATAGCTTTCGCAAGGGAATATACAACCACATATATCTCGGCTGATGGAGAAGAGCATACAGACACACTTGTCGATGTATGGACTAAAGATGAGTTTTACACGCTTGATTCCAACGGAGATATAGCAACGGATATTGACGAAAACGGAAATATCATACAACTGCATCAATTCCATAACCTGGGATTTATACCTGTAGTATATCTACGGCTTGAACTTCCATTTTGGGGGGCAGTACAGGACTTGATAGACGATTTCGAGTTCTTAATGTCAATGATAGGAGAATACAACACACGACAGGCATTCCAAATGCTACTTATCAAGACTAACGGAAGAATAAACATTCAAAGAAACGGATTGGGAGGAACTTCCATTTTACGTGTAGGAGCAGAAGATGATGCACAGTTCATGGGTAAGATGGACGCTTCAAACTCACTGTTCACCGAAATAGATAACATATACAACGGGATACTTGACGGAAGCGGTGTTGTTCCGCCAATGCAATCATCATCAGGTGACAGACCTACTGGAACAACGGCAATGTATTACGAGCCGGAAATGGAATGGGCGAGAAGTGATGCACAAATGATGAATACAGCCATAAATGACATGGCCAATATATTCAAATACTATGTAGGAGTAATGGAAGGTGACGCAACAGGTTATAACGCTCTAAGAATAAACGCTACCATAGAGCCATACTCGTACATAGATTTCTCTGAATGGAACAACACAATCGTTCAGCTTGTAAACGCCCGAATAATATCATTGCAGACAGCAAGAGAGGAATGCGATTTCGCTGCAAATAATGAAGATGATAGAATGGACGAACAAGACAGAAGATTAAACGATATGGAAGCTAGGGTAGTAATAGAAGAAAACAATGAAAACAACGAAAACAACGATAACAGCTAAACTATGGGAAAATTTACGAACTTACTAAGAAAAATAAGAAGGGCATTAGACTATATATGCCTTAACAATTTGAGAGTTGACGGAATGGAGCACCTCATTGCAGGAATACTTGTAGTAAGCATGGCGCAATGGTTTTTCTCCATATGGACAGCAATAGCACTAACCTTGTTCATTCTTGTGGGAAAAGAAATCGTCTACGATAAGTGGCTTAGACAAGGAGTGCCCGAATGGAGAGATGTATTCTGGGGAGCAGTAGGAATGGCGCTTGGATTAATTTAAAAAAAATCACACCACAAAGTTTTTATATATCAAAAATTATTATTTACTTTGTGGTGTCTAAACTTAATAGCGGCACGAGCCGCATACATCGGTTTTTTTTGTGCCCATATATAACGTGTATCTCATTACAAAAGATATACTGCACCGTGTCGGGATGTAGAAATACTCTCGGAGTTTTGCTATTAAGACTTAGACAACACGTAGTGCAGTTTTTTTATTGTCTAAAATAATAGCTATGCTAGAATTAATCTTATCTAAAAAGAGTAGTGAAAGCGAAATAAAATCGTATTTCAACGCAGTTCTTGAATTGTCAAAATCTGACAATGAGTTCCCAATCAATCTTGATGAAGTATGGATGCTTGTTTATGGCAGGAAAGAGGAAGCTGTAAGAGCACTAACTTCAAGTGAACAATTTATAGAAAATATTGATTATCAAGTTTTACGCAAAAATGCGGAAAACCAAAAAGGCGGAAGGCCTACAAATGAATACAAACTTACCGTTTCCTGTATGGAGTTTTTTATTGCTCGCAAAGTACGTCCAGTTTTTGAGGTTTATAGGCAAGTATTTCACAAAGTGGCAAAACATGAACTTTCCCGAAAGGAGCTTGCATTAATGGTAATACAAGCCGAAGAGGAAAAAGAACGGTTGGCTTTGGAGAATAAAAAGCAGCAGAAACAAATAGAGAAACTACAGCCCAAAGCGAACTTCGCCGACAAAGCCTTTGCAATGGAAGGCAAGTGCGATATAGGACAGGCTGCCAAGATACTCGGCTTACCATTCGGACGAAATACCTTGTTCAAGAAGCTTCGTGAAGCAGGAGTATTCTTTGCTAACAGGAATGAGCCAAAACAGAAGTATATTGATGCTGGGTATTTCGAGATGAAAGAAAAACCTATTCCAAGAGAGAATCACCCAGGTTTTGTTGTAATGGTTGTTCTATGTACACAGAAAGGTCTTGCATACATCAATCATCTTTTTGGAGGAAAACCGTCTGATGGAAAATTAGCGAGAATAGTATAAAATCAAGGAGCGAAAAACATCGCTCCCATAACTCCTTCAACACATGGTTGATGAGATAACACACTATTTAATCGTAACCCAAACCTGTTTGCCACGCTTTATCGCATCGTCAATCAACTTGTTCAATTTGTCAGAAGTATAGCGTGATTCGGTAAGTCTGCCTTTTGATGTATTGTTACCTACAAGGATACATCCGGCAGAATCCTTTGCTGTATTCCCAGCGTGAAAAAGAATACCCTCAAAATGAGGAACATTCAACAGTCTTGGCATATTACGCCCGAATTTTGGGGACCAGTTGTATATAACCTGGTATCTTCCATAAGGAATAGCAGATTCAGCATAAACCTTCTTCTCGTTTCCATCAAACACTCCATTCTTATTCACGTCAACAACACGATCTTCAAGCGTATTACTGAAAAACTCACCATCAATATACAAACGCCCTATAGTATAATCAGGCTTACACCATTTTCTTTCTACCAATAGTTCCATAGTTAAAATGTATTTAGTTTTACAAAGCTACAAAATAAACACGTATATTTGCACACATAATAAAACATTTTATAAAGCATATACAAAAATGTATAAATCAAGACAAATAGCAGATTGGATAATACATAAGACACATGGCAATATAACACATTCAAAATTACAAAAATTGTTATATTATTGCCAAGCGTGGCATTATACAATTTTCAATGAGGTTTTATTTGATGAAAGAATTGAAGCATGGGCGCACGGCCCTGTTGTACCATCCCAATTCAGCAGATTTAATAACATAGATTTTTTCCAAAACATAAAAGTAAAAGATTGTGAGAACATTAAACTGAAAAGTAAAACAGAACAATTACTGAATGAAGTTGTTGGAATATACAATAAATGTACTGATAGACACCTTGAATTATTGGTAAAAAGAGAAGTTCCTTGGAGAGAAACAAGAGGAAATATACCAGAGTTTAAGAAATGCCAAAAAGAAATAAAATTGGACCTAATGAAACAATATTATATAAATCTAAATTAAAGTTGAAAACCCAATTTTTGTCGCATAAAACAGTTGTAAATACCAAATATTATATTTACCTTTGCATTATCATAAAGCATCCGTTAATGGATATAGCTTAAATAGTTAGAGTTCGCAAAAAAATAACTGCTTTTTTTAAATTTATTCATTTAGGCAAGAGAAAGGCTCAATCTGTTCTCTTGCTTTTTTATGTGCAAACGTAAAGTCATTGAATTAAATCTTTCTTATAAAACAATCTAGTTGTTTCTTTTGAAATTTCCACATGACACTTATCTGCCTCTCTATAGCCAATTCTAGCTTCTTTCCAAGGTTTTTCGTTGCAAATTGACGCTTCCAATTCAAACATTGTCCAAGTATATAATTCCTCCAAAATACTAATAACAAAATCCTGTTGGTCTTGCGTCAACTTTTCAAATTCCTTATCTACATCTTTTTGGGTTTCATTTGAATAGGTCAATTCTTCATACAGCATATATTTATCATTAAGACTACCGTAAACCTTACGACTAATAGGGCCATGTACCCATGCCTCAAAAGAATCCTCAATTAATTCTTTATCAAAATATGCCAAATGATAAGCATCGCAGTAAAATAATAATTTCTGCAATTTCAAGTGTGACATTGGCCCATAATGTTTTAAAATATAATCTGATAAAATTATAGAATCTATAGTTCCCATATTTTTAGGTATTACAAAACAATTAACATTATTTATCTATTTAAACATTGCAAATATATCATATTTTCTGTTACTTTGCACTATGTAAATGAACCATTACGATGTTTTTAATTTGGCAGCAGGCAGATGTGAATCTTTACTGTTGCCTTTTTTGTTTAAAATACATACCTTTGCACTATGGACAATGAAAGAGAAATATTATCGAAACTTGACGCTATCATACAGAACCAAAAGGTTTTGTATGAGAATCAAATTGTAATCTTTCAAACTTTAGCATCAATCGGACAAAAGGTTTACAGCCAAAGTGATTTCAAGAGTTTTATGATAAATATGGTAGCAAACGGAATAACAGAAAGAGTAGAAGCCAATGATCAACAAAGAAGAAATATCTAAGATTGCAGACTATTACTTCCAAGCAAAAAGACTTGCAAACGGTATAAAATCGTCAACCAGAGAGCGTGCGGAGAAGTTCTCTAAAGACCTTCTAGCCATATTCCTTTTAGCAGGGGCTAAATCGTTCAAGTCAATATCAAAACTCCCGGATAGCCAAAAAGAAAAAGTGCTAGAACTGACCAAAAAGTTCCGTGAGGATATATATAACGACATATACCAATATGTACTGGAAAGCAATAAACTGTCACTAGAACTAAACGATGATCTTGGATGGGAGTATATTTCAATGACGGACAACGGCATTAAGGAATACATGGAAAGGACATACGGTGGAGAAACGACAAAGCAGAGAATAAACACAAATACAAACAGATTCCGCGCTGTTGTTGAAGTATATCTTGCCAATACATTACTGTCAATAAAAACGAACAATATAGAAAAAATAACGGATGAGGTTCAAAAGAAGATATGGAACAACATATCATCACCATATAACGTATCATTTATTCCGCCAAGCAAACAGAAACACTATGGGAGAGGATATGCTACAAACGGTATAAGCCAGTTGTATGTTATAGAACAACAGATGATTCTAGGAATTTTCAATGAAGCAAATTACAACTCATGGAAAAACATTCCAAATTTCAAGGGATGGAGGACAGCAGTAACGTCTAAAAATCCATGCCAGTTCTGCATTGACGAGCAATACAGAATACACACAGACAGACCTAAGCTGCCGTTCCATGCCCATTGCTTGTGTATATTATATCCGGTGTTTAATACATAATAACTTGATAATCAACATACCATTGAGTAACATTACCATAAGATGGGGGATTACCAGCATCAACCACGTCATTACGGGTAAATGATTTAGGAATATTTGTGCACGAAGGCATCAATATATTACCTGACCATTGACCTGTATAAGATCCATCTTTCGCTCTCCATCTATATCTAGCGTATGGTCTGCCGGATGAAGCAACGTAATCACTAGAAGTGTTATTTGTAATGTTTAATCTGCATTTAGAAGAAGTAGACCCATTTGTCAACTGTCCGTAAACAGAGAATCCAGAAGCGTTGGCTGTTGTATCTCCAAGTGTAATAGAAAGACTTTGAGTAACCACTATCGGCTTACGAATAAATCCGTCAGATGTAGTAGGGATTAAGCATAATACATTTCCACTGTAATCACAAAAATAACCCTTAATATAAATATATGTATCCCCCATAGATATGAGATTATTGCGATTAAGGGTAATTGAAATTTTTCCTGTACTATCAATACTACTTACAACGAAAACTCCAGAATCCACCAACTTCTTTAATTGATTATATACTTCCACCTTTATCTTCATATTAGACCAAGTAAATCCCCCAAGTATTTTACCCCAATTATACCTAGAATCAGCCCAATATGGTGAAATTGTAAGTACAAACGTTGTCTTTGTAGCATCTACAGGATTAGTTAGGATATCTTTATCTATTGTAAGAGGTTTAGCCCCATGATCGTATCCATCAAAATCAGTAAGCCTATACCATGTTTTAGGTCTATCATATACTAATTTCTTATTTACAGAATCATAAATTATACCAGGTAAACTAGCGTTGTCAAATGAAGGGCTAGACGCTTCTTTGGGTTTTATATAACTCCACATATTAATTTTTTCGCTAAGACAAGCATACCCTAAATCATAGCCATTACTAGTAGCACCAATACCAAGGGTAGGATATACATCACCACCCAAATTAATGGGTGCGGTGATTTTACCGTTAGAGTGACCCATAATCACCCCCTTCCTCTATAACGGTAAAAGAACCTTTACAAACAACAATGCCATTATAACTGATACTACGACAATGAATATCGCCATCAATTATAACAGCATCAGAAATGTCATAATCACTAGGAAGTTCCCCACCACATAGTGTTATAACTTCGACTGCCCCTGTGCAGCTAGACTGCCCCTGTGCAGCTAGACTGCCCCTGTGCTCCCTCGCTTCGCTTCGGTCGCACACCAAATTTCCATTTACAAACAAATTAATTTTCATAAATTTACTTTCGTTCGCTTTTCAATTAATATACTTTTTCTTGTATCTATCAACCGCAAATGCTTACAATTGATAGAACCTTTGTTTACTTTTGTACCGTCAAGTTTCCGAATATCAAAGTAACCACTATTTCTCCTACTAAAAATGTAATACAACTCTTTTTGGTATTCAACCAAGTCAAACAATCTAAATCCTTTCACTAAGAATGGTGCTTGATTGAGTTTCTTTCTGCCACCTTTCAAGAAATTAGCTTTGTGTATTTGTCTGTTTTGGCATCTTACCTTCTTCTGATAGAAATAATAACCTAAAGGTTTAGCCACAGGATTATCACTGATACACCTTGCATCAACATAATGCTCTTTAGGAAGATTGTTAGTGATACGGGTATTCTTCGTGATATAGCCAAAAGTCATACTTACATTAGGATAGATATTCTTTAGCCTATCATAGAAACTCCATCGCATAATCCCCATAAAGGCAGCATTTCTAAATGACTTTCCACGCTTTACATTTAATTCAAACTCACCTCTATGATATGCCTTATGGCAAGTTTCACAAAGGGTAATCAAGTTGTTTGGGCTATCACCTCCAGTCTTTCTGCTCTCTATGTGATGCACATTCAAGACTTTATCTTTACTCTTACCCTTACAATGTTGGCAAATATGATTATCTCTAAATAACACATATTCACGCACATTGAAGAAATCAAGCTGTTCTCCTTGTTGGTATTCACTGCCAGATATACTTGGATTATTAATCTTTTGTATATCAAAAGCAGCCGTTTCAACTACGATATTAGTTATCGGTAGGAACTTATGTATCTTCTCAACAATAGTCAAATGAGTTTGGATTTTGTTTTCAATAGATGGTGCTATCCAACCTTTACGCTTGGAAGATACCCTATTATTGAAACGAGCCTTGCGATAACGAAGCCTACTCCTACGGGTTCTTCTTAATTCCCTACGAGTAGATAGCTTATCCACAATATCGTTTCTCAATTCCACATCTGCTGCATACAATTCCTTCTCACTTGTTGTTGCTGAAATGCCGATATGCTTGCTACCAGCATCTACACCCAAACTTACGGGCTGTGTATAATCTGTTGTGTCATAATCCAATTGAATTGTGAACGGAATACGGCACACAACATGGGCTAGACTGTTTTTTAACAGCCTTCTCACCTTACCAAACCTTTCGGTTGGCATAAGTGCTTGTCCTTGTTTGTTAATTACGTAAACCATTTTTACTATAAGTCGGATTTATCCGTTAAATGCTCATCGACAATGTTATAGAGAGGTTTTCCGTCAGTAACACTATTCCTACCCCACAGAATTGTTTAATCACTGACCTTAGAGCAAGGGGCTTGAGCAAACACCCACTTGGTAACTATATATTCTCTCCTAACGCTTAGTCTAATCAACTTGGGCTTTTAGCCTAATGGGTAACTGACTTATGCTATAACCACTCCTACTAGTTTTTCTATGAAAATAATTTAAAATCCAAGCAACAGTCTATAAGACAAATGTTGTTTTAAAATCTTCGATGGTAGCAAAATTACCACAAATATAATAAATATTGTGAATTAATTGTTTATTAGCTCTAAATAAAGTATAGAATTTACATCTTTCTCTATCTTTGACACAACACTTTCATCAAATTTATCCTCGTCAATGCTTTTTATGTAGTCAACCAAAGAATGAATCTTCCTGTTAGTGTAAATAATAGCAGAACGAACATCATCAATCATCACGCTGTTTGAAGCCTTATCCATCTCCTTGTCTGCAAAAGTTCTCTCATGTATAGTTCCATCTTCCTCAATTTTGTATGAAGGAATTTTGAAGAACTCACATACATCAAAACGGCTCATAAGACTAACTGCACTCATCATGCTTGTAATATCATCATCAGAGCAATCCAAGACGATATCCCTATAATCTTCACACACCAAACAACTTTTAAAAGAAAAATATGGAATATCATCTTCCGAATCAAAAGTCCATGTTTCTTTATACTCGTTTGTCTTTATTTCAACAAACCTAGAATGATCATAGCCAACAGACTTATATTCATTGATAACATCAATCCATCCTGTAAGTTTAGACATTGTATCATTAATATATTTTCCATACAAAACAACATCATAATACAATGCAGGTAAAGCATTATCACGGGAAGAGAAAGTTACAGGCTTAGAAATAGATTCCAAAACGGATAACTTACCCAACACAAAATTAAATATATCAGCTAAAGGATATTCACTCTTTATTCGTTTCATTCTAAACTATAAATAAAATCGGATGGAGGAAAACCCGAAATATGGCAAAAAAGATAAACCTCCATCCGCAAACAAAAACAAGAATTTGATCAATACAGGCAAAAACCACACATTTCGGATAGCATTGCAATGCTAAAAGGGTAAATCATCCCGTCTTTCAGGCTGGACAGGTGCAGGTGATGGAGCTTGTGCTGGTTGCGGCATATCTATCTTAAAACACCCAACTTCATTGTAATATTTACCCTGGTATTCTCTTGCTCTGATTTCAAGATGGGCAGTAATAGTATCACCCTCTTTCAATTGAAGATCACACAGGGTGCCCATTACATAGAAATACACCTCTTTGGAATACATGGAACCAATTTCCTCAACGAGATAATTTCTCTTCTGCCAAGGATTACCTGCCTTACTTGTACCAGCCTGTAACTGACCTACTTTCTTTACTTTACAATTTAATACTAAATCCATTTTTTTATTTTTTATATTTCTCCTCTTTTATTTTGTCTAATTCTCTCATTGCAGACAGCCTTCTTTTGTGAGCGTCCACCCTTATCCAGAAAACCTTCCAGCTAACTTCCTTACCGTTAGTTGTGTTCTCTTTAAGTATCTTGCCACATTTAAAAATCTCGTTGACAAGATAATCATACCGTTCTTTATCATAGCAATATCTCATGCGACAAAAGTAATATTAAAAAATAAACTAATACAGAAAACGATATTAAAAATAGTTAATCAAATGGTTAATTCTTCCTCTTCCTCTTTCGACAATGCTTCCACGTCACCATCTTCACCTTTAGGAAAATACAGTTCGTCAAGATAATTGCTTGCTTCACTCTTTTCAGTAAAACTCTTTATAACACTTCCCCGTTTGCTAACGACACGGTAACTAATATTATCCTCTGCTACAACTTTGTAACAATTTAAATCATCCACATCTACAACATCGGGAGCATTATCATCAATACGCATCATGCTCAATATATGAGAATACTCGTTCACCTTCACCGTACAGGAAAAAACATTAGGAACTGGTTCTATTATCAATCCGGCATTTATCAATGAATCAAAAACAGAACGCCTGGGCTTATATTTCAGTTGCCTCCTTATAAACTTCAACGTTATCATATTATCTCCCCTCTGTGCGGATAATACGCACAAACGTAATACCCGTAACGCATCAATACTACATAGAGGTGAAAGGTACTTGTACAACTGGACAGGAGTAAATTTATGGTAATAATCAAATACTCCCTCTTCCTCTATTTCCCTTACACGCCTTTCCCTTTCCTTGTTCCTTACCGTCAAATTAGTGGTTTTCCTTACCGACATAGACTACCCTTTCCATGTATCGTTTTCCTTTATCCATTTACGTTCATCATCACTAAGATCACCTGTTGATTCACGATGATATACACACTTGTTGCATAACCCTGCCTTGGCACGTACACACTTGTCGCAATCGTATGGGAAAAACGCTATGGTGGTCTTGTCATAGAAATCCTCACTAGCATCATCGTCAGAAAGCCATCCTTTGAACTTTGCAAGCATATCAAGCGCACCTTTCACATCCTTAAAATCAGCAGTGTCTATATCAGAACGCTTTAGGAAACTTTCTATAAGGCTTATCGCATCTTCAAATTCAAGGTTATCCTTGTTTATCAAAGTCTTTGTCTTTTCCTTATTCTCACCTTCCAATACACGCCTCATGGATGGTGTCACATAATCGGAAGCAAGCATGGAAGATTTGGCATAATTGACAATCTGGGTTATCCTTGGAGAATTAACCCATTGCTTGGCTTTCATAAGCAAAGAACGCTCTGACATACCCTCGTCAACAACGTGTGTAGCTCTGTAAAACAAGACAGGATTGGTATCTATGACATAAGCGGACGCAGCCCATAACTCCATCTCATTCGCATCATCAATATGCTTTGCTATATCAATCTTCTTCTGTTTTTCATCGTCAATAAGAAGATTGTTACTAAGGGGAAGTTTACCCCATCCTTTATTCAAACCCATTATCTTTCCTCCTTTATCCTAGACTTTATCTCCCTTACCCTCTCGTCAAGCTCAGAAGAATATTTAAAAAGATTGTATATGCTACTCCTGTCAATACATAGGAAATCAGAAATTTCAGATATACTTAAACCCATGTCACGCATGACACAGCACACAAGCGCACGGTTCATCACAATATCATGCTTCCTGCTTTTCCTGTTAACATCAGTATCGGAGAGTCCGCTTGCCGCTAGAACTCTCCTAAAAACCAAAGCGTTATCAGCCTTTTTCCCCATTTTTCACATTCTCCTTGTCCACTATTAATTGCATTATATCAGCGTAGCCAGCCAAGTCAACCATATTGTCACGCTTTTTATGGAATCCCTGTCTGCATAGTTTTACAGCTATCTGTACAGCAACACAGTCATAAGGAGATAATTCCTTTCCCGTAATCAAAGAAGCCATCTTGGAAATGTTTTCAAAATTGGCTACAGCATCACCATAGTCAGACTGTCTGCTGTTGCTACGGATATCCTTTGCTTCATCAAGGATGCTTCTCTCTTTAACATGATCAACATAAGCAATACAATCCGAGAAAAGAATATATTCTTTACCTTGGTCATCCGCACAAAGAAACTTTTCACCATTCTCAAAACAGTATTTAACAGTGACAAATTTTCCGAACACATTTGACTTGCTTACAGAATCTTCACCGTGAAGTGAAATGTATTTATCACGGTTTATAATTTTCACCCTGCTGTTCAACGTAACTCCAATCATAACAAATCACCTACCTTTATGTTATCCGCATCCTTCTTATCAGAAAAGAAGATACGGTCATACTTAGTTTCACCAAACTCAACAAACATGGCTAAGATAAAATACTTGTTCAATACACTATCATAACCCTTGTCGTAAATCTTGTTTATCTTTTTTGTTTTCATCGTTTTTCACATTTAATGTCCATACTGTCACCTCCCATCATCATCTTCAACGTACATGTATTGGACATCAGTTCAACAATCTCGTATCTTACGTACTCATATCCATCAACATAACATGTAATGGTTTTACCAGAAATATCATAAGTACCGTAACCATTCCCAAAATAGCCCCTTCCTACATAAGTACCATCCTGATTAAACTTAGCGTAAGTAGGTCTTATCATAGGATACCATCTACCATCCACTTTTACCTGAACAAGTTCCCATGTGCCGATAATAGCATCCTTGTATTCATCATCCTTATCATTGGAACAACTACACAACCCCAATAACACTATTGAAGAAATAGCTAAAAATAATAAAAACGTCTTTCTCATTTCTCTGCATTATTTGTGGAACCAAAACCTCCATCACCCCTATCCGTTGAATCAAGGCTTTCAACCTCAACAAATTCAACCTCAATATAATTACTGAAAAGAAGCTGAGCAATTCGCTCCTTGGCAGCAATATAGAAAGGCTCTTTCTCAAAGCTCTTCACTATAACACCTATACAACCTGTATAGTCACAATCAATAACACCATCCAACACATCAGCGTCATGATACTTCCCGTCAACGCCAATAATACCTTTCAGGGAAAATCCACTCCGCGGCTTGATAATAGCCTTCATATTTGAAGGCATCTGAATGGCTATACCAAGTTTAATCAGATTACGACCTTTTCTTATCAACGTGTTGTCAGGAACATACAAATCATACCCGGCAGCACCATCAGTTTTTTTTTCGGGAAGAACTGCATCCCGTCTTAATTTTACGAATTTTACTTGATTCATTTTTTTATTTTTCTCTTTAAATCATACATAGCGCATTCCCTGCTTCTATAAATCTTGCTTGCAGGATAAATCACATCACTTACAATAACAAAGCCGACAACAGGATCTGTAATTGGAACTACTTCACCATCAACAATGGTAAAATGATTCTCGGACAAAAGTCTTCTCATGGCAGCAATCTGTTCGAGAGTAGCCTTTGAGATATCATAGCCGTTTGAAAAGTTAAACTCTGAATTACATATAAGAGTATTCTTGTCCTCATACAAGAATATAGCTTTCAAACCACCATTATTGATAAAAACATAATCCTTGCCATTTCCTGTCCTGCTCTTAGCAAACAGGAAATCTCCTTTCTTGAAATCGTCAATCTTTACCAACTCGTAAGTACAATCATCAATCTTATTCAAGATATACCCATTAGGCAGTTTTATTACACTTGAATTAGTATTACCCATTTCTTTCATCCGTATTCAATCTGAATGCAGCCTCCCTAGCCTGATCCTTCGTTCTATACAACTCTATTTTTTCAAACATACGACCATCATCACAGTCATACGTACACAAGGTGACAGCCCACATATTACCACGCGGAGAATAGAAATACCTGCCGTAATCCTTTCCCATCACCTTACCGTCAATTCTTATTTCTCCTTTGTTAGCCATGCTTATTCTTATAAATTTTCCTCATTTCATCTATTAAATTAGAAAAAGATTTTATATACCCCATATCTATAGCAAACGATAAAGATTTTTGCAAATCATCCAATTCTTTTAATTGTTCCTGAGTAGCTGTATTTCTTATCATTGTTTCATGGACACCAAAAACAATATAATTCAATCCTTTTGCTATGATACGGTAATCCACATCATCAAACTTAGATGCCGAACGACATAAATCATTATATCTATCACCAGCTTCAATACGATTAATAATCAAATTATCTGTCAACCACATTATAACAGTAGCATATATTTCAGGGTTAAGTTCAAGAGCAATAAGAACCCAAATATAAGGATTACAGGAAACATGTCTATTGTTACGAGCACCAAGAGTCTTATAAACACCATACTTCTTTAAAACCTTAACCAATGAACTTTTATTAACCTCATCAATAAAAGCAGTAAATCCTGTTTTTATAATTCCCTGTTTATTAAGGATATAATATATACGCTCAGAAGACGAATTGTTAGATAATATATTTTCAATCCTCTTCTCATTCCATCCTTTTTCAATTCTAGCCCTAGTATATGCCTCCTGCAAATCAGTTATAGATAAAAATTGATTTTTGGTATCTTGTCTAATAGTTACCCCAAATAATTTTCTGTCATTAGACACCATTGTAACGTTTGTTTTCATATTAATATAATTTAATTTAGTGCAAATATACTAAATAAAATTATATTATCAAATATTTCACTATGATTCTTATTTCCTCACCCCAAACTTTTTCCTAAACTCATCAGCAGAACACGCTATTCGCTGACCAAGATGGTCTACATACAAAACAGCATCTTTAATCATTCGGTCATTATCGGCAAGCATGTGGATAACACTGTCAACGACACACTCTTTACCACTACCTAATTCAACATACTTATTACCCATGACAATACAGTCTTTTTCCTTCAAAGGAACAATACGTTCAATCTTGCTTTCACGATATTTTTTCAGCTTTTCAAAGAACTCACGGTGCATGACACGCTCATTCTCATCCATCACATAGTAAAATTCACAGCAAATATCATTAACATCATTTACTGTAGTGAGTTCAATAATGTTTTCAGTAGCATTCTGCAATGCGTCAAAGAAATTCACATCATGATCATCCAACACTTCTTCCATCATTCTGTCAATGGAAGCAATAACCGCGTTCTTAAAATCAATATCGTCACAACGAAATCCCAAAGAGATATAATTACGCAAGGAAAGAAGGTTTTCCTTAAAATCAATTCCTAATTCAATATCCATTCTCTAAATTGTTTAATGTTAATACTCTTCAAATTATTAATAACAGCATCTCCGATATCATCGTTATGCTTCAATCCAAAAGACAGGCTAGGGAACTCCCACCATCTCGCCACACGTCCTTTGTCACCCCACAAAGATATAGCTTTATTATCAAAGTCGGGGAATAAAATAACATTTTTTGGCAATTTATTTCCAAGCTGGTTCATTCCGCCACAAGCTATCCATACAAAACCGTTACCGAAAGCCATAGAAGCTATTATGGCGGTTTTCTCCGATTCAACCATACAAGTTATCGCATCGCTACAATACTCCCCTAAAAACGGCTTAAAATAGCCGCGATAGGTAAATCCTTCGCCCGTAGTAAACTTCCTGAAAGCATGGGTTTCCTTCTTCCTGTGCCCGTTCACCTCATATCTTATCCTGTTGTCATGGCACACGTTACCATCCTTGTCGGAATACCAGAACACAGCGGATTCCTTTCCAAGACATCCTACCTTGTACCTTGAAAACACATCATTCACGGAATCAACACCGAAAACGCCTGAAAGGTACTCGTACAGGTTATTACCCTTCCAATGCCCGGCATCGCTAAGCCTGTCAACATACTTCATATCAACAAACCTTGATTCCTGCCTTCCCGAATCATACTCCCTCTCGTAGAAATCCTTCAAACTCATCCTGCAACCGTCAGGACTTGACAGAATCCTAAAAGCATCAGAAGCACTGCTGCAACCGGGAAGATAAGACACGAGAAAATCAAATAGGTTGACAGAATCACCTCCCTGCTCGGTAACGGTGATACTGCCCGACTTGTTCATATAGAAAACCAGCTTATCCTTCCTGCTATGGCTCTCCAGATTTATCCGGGCAGGCAATGTCCACCGCTTACCCCTACGCCTTAAAGGAAGCCCAAGCACCGTGTCAAGATTGGCAAATATATACTCATAATCAATACTAGCCATGGCATTACTTAAAATTACGCCATCCCTGTTTCAAATCCCTAAAGAAATCGCTAAACGTATAACGATAACCGTCAGGATATCCTAGAAAATCAGAAAGGCATGAAACATATCCTCCAGGCTTACGTCCACTCGTCCATCGGTACACCATTTCGGCAGGAACCATAAACACAAGAAGAACAAATAAAATGTCAACGTATATGAGAAACATGACAAAACGAACAAAGCACCTCATAATCATTCCTCCACATCCCCTAAAAGAAGTTTCTTCGCATAACGCAACGCAAATTCCCAATTGTAATAAAACGTACCTAGCAAATCAAAGAACAGGCTATACACGGCATCCTTGTCACCATCGGGAACGGAATACATGATATCATCCATCATACGGATATCATCACTGAATCTGGCATTCTTTGTAGTATAACGCCACAAACCGCCAACGGCAAGTATCTTGGCGTGTTCATAAACATGATAGTCAATGGAATATACATCACAAACGTAGTCATTAAACCAATCCTCATTGTTAAGCACACCACTAACAGGGCTTGCCGACAAAATCATATTAACAAACACACCAAAATGACAATACTGCTCTATCTTACCCGAATTATTGTCAAACTCAACCTTGAAAGCATCCTTGCCGCCCTCATTAATACTGCAAACCATGTCACTTACGTAAAGCGTCTTTAACCACTGGCTGAAATTATACCTTTTCAAACCAGTCCTGTTACGGGCTTCATTTATCGCACACTGGGCATCAGACACACATACATACCAATCAGAAGTAACACGAATACTTCTATCAAATAAAACAATCTCTTTATTATCCATACACAATAAAATTTTTCAGCAAAAATACATATTAAAGTAATATGGCAAAAATAATAACAGTTAAACAATATTAAACAGACAACCTATTATCTTTCCATTTTTTAGCTTTCAACAAACCAACACGGACAGCTTCATTGTTATTCCATTTAAAAATGTCACACATAAGAGATATATATTCATGGATCTTATCTCTATACAACAACTGTTCTTCTGTTGCGTGTTGCCAATCTGTCGTTATACCACATTCTTCTTTTATCATAGTGCACAATAATGACATAGCTTTTGAGAACTGGCTTTTATTGGAACAATTATTATACAGCGCACCAGTCATTTCTTTAAATGAATCACCGCTATCATTACGATATTCAAGAAGTTTGTCGAATAACCATTCATACACCTCAACTTTCAACTTTGGATTTATCGCCAACGCCAAATCCAAGAATAAAAAAGGATGAACCCATGTATGATGCCCTCTACCCCTTCCGCTAATAATAGCAGTACCATATTTTTTTTCTAACTCCACAATAAACTCTCTTGTATTATTGCTTTGCCGCCATTCATGCCATGAAAACAAAGATTTACCATTTTTTAAAAGCCAATTATTACCAGCTTTAATCAAATCCGTAGCAGAATACATTCCACTATCAGAAACAGTTATTTTTTGACCAAAAATAGATGTATCCATATCAATAAGTTTTATATAACTCGAAATTATTATTCATAATACATTTATAGACTATGCCAATAAACTTTCCAATATTAACCTTGTTGTCTATTCTAATGACCTTATACCCCTTGCCTATTAAAAAGTTGGTTCTATTGATTTCATCAATTGTATCATATCCAATATGCCTGTTTTCATCTATTTCAACTATAATGGATTTATTAATTAAAATATCAACACAATATGGCTCTATAGGATACTGCCTTTCTATCGTAAAATTAATTCCAGATGATTCCATAAATGATTTCAATTCAAAGAAAAACTCACTTTCGTCTATTTTTCTCAAAGATATATCAGAATCAGAAACTAATCCTTGGACAAAAAGCTCGTGTATAAAAAACTTTTTCTCGAACAAAGAAAGCCTATAAGACTTAGATAACCATTCTTTAATACATTCTCCATTAACAAGGACACAACTTCCTCTTCCTTTTTTACTAGGACGAATTATGTTATCTTGATTAAGACTGTTTAATTCAGTATGTTTAAAAGAATTACTTCCTATAAACACATTAAAAACAGACGATTTAAACCATCCATCTTTAACACTTTCTACTTTTACATTATTAAATGTATATTCCATATCTCCTTTTTTATGCAAAGATATGGAATATACATTAATAAACAAAACAAAAAGGGTATTTATTTATCATAAAACAAACCACCCTAAAACGGCAAATCCTCCTTCATTATATCATCAGCCTGTTGGAGAAGATATTCGTCAGGATTATACTTCCGTCTTAGGACAACCTGAAACAGCCTGTTCCTGTTCTCATCCCACGCGGAAGTGACGGAATAGCCTTCCTGGCGTATCATGTCAACCATCTTTCTCTTACTGTAAGGTCTAACGCCACAGTCATTGCAGTATGCTATGTATTTCACATACAGGTCACGGTCACGGATAGCCGATTCCTCAATATCTCCCGAAGAATCATACCCCGAATCGTAAAGATACGACAAGACACTGTTGGAATCACGTCTTGCATTCTCCGTAACGGATTCTATCGTGTAACTTCTCGTAAACTCACCCTTGTTCTTAACAAACCGTCTTGCACCCTCTATTATCCAGTTGATAATGGCTGCCGATTCCTTTGACAGCTTCAACGGAAGAGATCTGTCCTGTTCCGATTCCTTGAACACACGATAGAACGGGATAACAAGGGAGCGTCTGAAGTGACCATAAGTCTGGTCCGAAACGGAAGGCATCTTGTTAAGGTTGGCCATGAAAGGCGGCATCATGTCGGCAAGGAAAGGCTCACCGAACGGAAGGCGCGCCATAGTAGGCTCACCAGATATGAACTTCTTATACTTTCCACCGCTCACGTCCTTCCCACCCATCTCTGAGGCGTAGTTGAGCAGCTTGCCGTTTATCATCGCTATATTGTACTCGCAAGTAGACTTGTCACCCGACAGGTCAGCCATCTCCATATACGACACATTGTCTTTCCCCAGGGCATTGACAACAGCGTCAAAGAACACCGACTTACCGTTACTACCACAACCGAGAAGGTAACACATCTTCTCCATCTTGATCTTCTTCCTGTCAACAAAGGCACACCCCACAAACTCCTGCAAGGCATCCTGTGTGTCCTTCACCGGGATCACATCGTCTAGGAACTTCTCCCACAACGGGCTGCGCGCCAACGGGTCATAATTGATATTGATACGTATGCACGATTCTATCATAGGAGAGAAATCGAACGTTTCCATCGTTTCCGTGTCAAGGACACAATTGTCAAACGTGATGAAGTTACGCTTGGGATTGAATATCTCATGCGTCACGTTCTTTACGATGGTACGGTAGAACCGCTCGCTCGTATCGGTCATGTACAGTTCGCTAAGACCGTTTATGCGGCACAAATCCATACACAGGCGCATCAGATCCTCCTTCATCATGGGAACGAATATCTTACCGTCAAAAGCCATGATGGAACCGCTCCTGTGGCGTCTGAAATTGCATTCCCTGCACGCATCGGCTATATCCATCTCGACCATAGCGGATATGGAACGCTTCCACTCGCCTTCATCCCTTGCTTTACGGAAGCCACGACCACCACCCTTGTCCGCCAGCTTGCCCATAACGGAATCAAGGATGTATTCATAAGAAGCCTTTGCAGATTCAGCGACAGTCATTTTCCCCTCCTTTCTCTACCGATCCTACCGATTCTACCGATTTCTCCCGGTCCACAACCTTCCCGAACATTACAACAGGATACAGGTCATAATCGTCCGTTGATATGTCAGGGCGTGCGTCTATATCGTCAAGGGAAGAGTACACGTCCGCGATGTGCTCCAGTTTCCTGCACACGATGGAATCACGTCTTATCCCGTAATACTCTATAAGGTCAGCCATGTACTGTATGGTGATGTCCTTGAACCACGTGAACGCATCATCACGTGTCTTTGCACCGTCACAGCAGGTATTGAACGTGTACCCGAAACGCCTCATCTTCACGAAGTAGCTGTTCCGCCACAACGACACCGACTTGTCCATCTCGCTCCCTGCATTGCGTATGGCGGTGACGATGCTTCCCGGCATGAGCGCGCACCGTGAAACGCGAGCGGCGGAAGGCTTCCCGTTCGCCCCGGTTCCATCCACCATATCCACATCGGGCACGAACCTTAGATCATCCACGCTCCTTCCGCCAACAACGGACGTGTCATGGCGCATAAGGTAGTCTGCATCCACGATATGCCCGTACTGTCTTACCTGGTCCTCGCACCACGAAGCGAATCTGCGCAACGACCGTTTCCACTCGGAAGGAAGCACATACCCGCACCTTGCACATATCTCCGCTATATGCTTCCTCTCCTTCTCCCATTTTCTCTTCATCTTCCTCTCGTACTCCAGCACCTCACCCTCCACGCTGACACCAGCGACCTGTGCAGCCATAGACTTTGCAGTTAAAGGTACGGGCACACGCTTGATGAATGACGCTTCCGACACGAACACAGCCTTTGTTCCGTCCTCCAGAGGCTCGTCAAGTTTAAGACAGCAGTGACGATCCCTGAAGCTGACGAGCGTAACCCACCCGAACAGCCGTGTCTGAACCCTCATTCCCTTGTACCAACGTTCCCTGTCGGGCATTGCATCGGACAGGCATACGACACGCCTTGATTCGGGCAACCTAAGTTTAATCTCTATTTTTTCTTCCATATTTTACACACACATTTTACTTGATTTTACCTGCAAATATAGCGCAAAAAACAATACGAAAACTAGTAGTTAAATTAATTAACTACAAATGTTTATGTGATTAACAAATACGTGTCAAGGAAGATAGTTTATCTTTCTTTACACAAGATTTTTTACTTTCACGTCCACAGTATTATTTGAATAGGAAAAGTAAAAAATATTGATTGTTGTTATTTTTTACTTTTGTAATAATTTTTCTCATTTTAGTTAAAATGATTTAACTATAATTTTTTATCTACTTATTATTTTCTACGTTAAGAAATGTAAAATTGACTTAATTTAACATAAAATAAAAAATCTCAACACCGATAGTTGCATATGCAACTAATTGATTCGGGAAAATTCGTAAAAAACCTACGAAATTCGTTGTTTTTTCGTAGACTTCGTAAACTCTTCGTTTTTCAACACTTGTCAAAAAACTCGCAAAAATTAGTGATTAAATAGCTGAAAACAAGCTATTTAGTCTTGTCAAAAAAAATTGAATCGTTAATCGTAAAAATTTCACTCTCTATTAATTTGTATATTAAATGTTAAAGGTAATATATTTATACAATATATACATACACGTACACCTTACATACTCTATTACAATACATATACATACACAATACATACACAACACATACACATACAGACACCAAAACTGCATACGTAATTTAGTATAGATACATATCAAAACGACGAAATCAACGAAGAATACTGTAAACCAATAACTTATACTGCAAAAAAAGACATAAAAAATGCAACCATACCTACGAAACACACCAAAAAACCTACGATTTTCGTAACTTTTTATGTAAAGATTTATCCGATTTTGTTGAAAACTACCGAAAATACACCACCAAACCGCAAAATCAGCCATCCGAGCAAAATTTGGGGAAAAAAATTTTTCAGAAAAAAATTTATCGGAAGCGACACACCCGCAGCGAAGCCTCTACAAAAGGGGGTATGGCGCTGATTTACAGGCAATTACTCACGTTTATCTACCACGATTCTCAATGTTTGTAAATAAAAAAGAATTCTTTTCTACGAGAATCGAATTTCGAAATCTTTACAAATAAAATATCTTTACAAGTGACTTCTACGAAGATTTCGTAATTCCTTCATTATCAGACACTTACAAACAAATTTAACACAAATTAACATTGAAAAATCTTGAAATTAAACATAATATTAGCTTTGCATGGTCTGATCTATTAATATTATGCAATATTAATTTAAAATATGTATATAAACTGTATTGTTTTTGCAAAAAACGGGCTTAATTTATAATGAATGTTAATGAAATGTACAACCTAATCAAAAACGCTGTATGTTTGCAGTGTCGGAAGGACAAAGCGATACTTGACGTATTGAAACAGCTTGCCACGGTGAGAGCGTGGTACAGATCCGCAAACCAGGGAATAAGCGGAATATAAATAGCGGTGTTGTTAGCCACGATGCAGAGGTACGGGTATTGCTTGATAATGGAGATAGTAACTTAGTGCGATATGCGATTAACATCCCTAATATAATATAATGTATGTGCGTATGTATCCTATACATAAGCCTTAATACTTGTCTGTTAGTCACGGTCGGTATATATAAGCCGTAAAAACATACGATACGCACATATTGTAATGTAGCTACCATCCTGCCCGGTGTGGTTGGTGTGGTTGGTAACGGTTACAAGCCCGTATGAATACAGAGTACAGTATAAACTTAATACATTATATATATGGAAGCAAAGAAAATCTCACAGAGAGCAGTTAAGAGTATGATTAACAGCAATGTAACATTACTGCATATCGGTAATTTTGAAACTGGAAAGCGTACTAACTTGAAACGCGCGGTTAGCGAATGTGTATATGATAGTCGGTTGTATTACAATACGGAATTGCAATCGGATAGCGAAAAAATCGAATACCTATCGGTATACGACACGGATAGACTGTTTGAGGTTAAGTTATACGAAACGCATATTGCAGCGTTTAACGAATACACTGAGTACCACATTGATTTTGACGATACAAGCAAGTATTACACATTGGTTATAAGTGGCATGCAGTTTTTGATCGTGTCGAATTTAGGGTGGTGTAATATCTACCAGGTGTTTGATAGCGTGGTGGAAGAACTGGATAAAGATCCTTTGTTTAAAGAAATTAAACAAAGCGGCGTAATAACAAAGGATCAGATACAGACATTAAAAAAACGCTCAAACGACTTGCGGCGTAATGTTATTAATTACAATTGGATGGATCGTGTTGGGAACGGATACGGTATACCGTTGACGGAGGAACAAGGCGCTAAGGAACTAGACTGGATAAAGTCTTTTGTCGGAAAAAATATATATCGTTATAAAGATATAGAGATCATAAAAAATGCATCTCCATCTGATTTTGTTTTTAAAGGCTTCTATAATAACGGTATAGGGAATTGGTGTAATTACTTGCCAATATACGAAATAAACGGTATAGAATATGTACCAATGTCACAACCCTATATAATTGGGAGATATGAGTAAAGAATATAAGTTAACAGTAGAGTTCCATAATGGAGCGCGTTATTGCTATTATGGCAAGACGAAAAAAGAAGCTATTGCCGAATTTAAGCGCAATTTCGGGAACTTTAAAGGATTTATTAAGAAAGAATGGGAAATAATATGATAGTTTATACAGTAGAAACGATTGGCGGGCAAATTACAAGCTACGAAGCGAACAAGGAAAATTTGCCCAAATTTTTAGAAAAGCCCGTTAAGGAAAGTTTTAAAAAGTACGGTTTTTGTATGTGGAAAACTCCAGAATACGAATGTATTATATATCCTACCTTACAGGCTGCACAACATGCTATACAATGGACAATTGAAAATTAACGATTAAATATTACAATTATGGAAAGATACGATTATTTTGCAGCGGTTAAAGAAGACGTTTTAAATTATATCAATGACAACGGAATAGTAGTAACCACGGAAAACCGGGATGAAGTGGAACAGGAACTCAACGATACACTGTTTACATGTGATAGCGTAACGGGAAACGCTTCAGGATCTTACACATTTAACGCGTGGAAGGCTGAAGAAAACCTGTGTCACAATTGGGACCTGTTAGGAGAAGCGTTAACAGAGTTCGGGTGCGATATGAATTATTTGGGACGCGGTGCAGAATCGTGCGATGTTACGATACGCTGTTATCTGTTAAATCAAGCAATTTCAGAAGTGTTGGACGAAATAGAAACAGAAGAAGAAGAATAAAACGCGCATACAGGGGTAAATAAGCCCCCGTATCGAAAGATCTCCAGTAAATTAAAGAAATTATGAGAACGTTTTTTGCACAAGTTGAAACACGGTATCGGGCGATTAAAAATTGCCCGTTTACCCCCGCACATGTTGTCAAGGTTTTTGGCGGTTATATGTGTTTTGAGAGTGATAACGATTATAGAGTTTGGAAAAATCAAAAGTAAACAACTATGATCGAAACATTAATATTATTAGGTTGCTTGTACTTATCCATACGAGTAACCGACTACGTAGAAAAACAGAAACAAAGCAATAACAATTAAAAATATAACATTATGGAAAGAAGAAACGACATACCCAATTTGCTTGCAATGTATATATGTAACACAAGTGAGATATATAATATAACATCATGGCTGCAAAACTGTGTAATCAAAAAAGCAAACAAGGGCATACAACCACAATTAGAATACCTTGCAAATTGCAGCACAATGAAAGGCATAATCAGAGAGGCCGCCAAACTGTTATACAAGTACGATGGGATAACACCCACCAGACAGGAAAAACAGGAAGCGGCCCTGGAGCACGCTAAATATATACTTGAATGTGTGCAATACTCCATTCAGAAACACCAATAGAGGGCAAAATAAAGCCTTCTATTGAAAGATCTCAATCAATACCGATATATTACCCATAAAACAAAAAATATTATGATACTAGTAATACTAAAAAACAGCAAAACAGGTAGCCAATATATTTGCAAATCGGCTTCAAAAACAGTAAAGTATATAAGCTACCATTTCGTATGCAGGCACAAGGATCACCCGTTTTTTAAACAATTCTATCACGGTCCGAACGGAATACAAACAGGATCAGAACGATACAAGGAAATAGAAGCCCTAGAAAAATCTATCTATAATACACCGATACACGAATTACTAGAGCTAACCATCACGGAAACACCCCTAGACGGACGTACACGATACGCAAAACAGTTACCCGTATATAATGTGGACGTATTGGCAGAACTCACCTATTAATCAATCAAAAACAATATAATTATGATACAGTTTTCTATTGATAGCTTCAGTAATGGTATATCAGGCCGCCCGTATAAATCAATCAATGAAGCTATACAAGACGGTGGCTACTCCGTTTGGTGCAACGAAAAGATTAAAAAAGCATTCAGTTTTGGGAACGGCACGGAAAATGTACCTAGATACGCCCGAATTGATTAAGTTTGTAAGAGAACACGCAAACGACTACGATACGTTAAAACGAAAAGACGTACCTAGATGCCTAACTATTAAGTATAGTCGGAATGGACGTTATTTTTCCGTATATATTGAAAAATTTGGGGAAATAAGTTTTAAAGAAGTTTTGAATGTTTTCCCGTTACTTCCCAAATCATATTTGAACGAATAATGAAAGTGATTAGAGTGATTAGAGTTTTAAGGAGAATACTAACTGATTCAGATATTATAGACCTGTATGGTTTATATTGTGAGTTTTACAAAAATATACAATAATATTAGATAACATTTTGCGTAACTTATTGGTTGCCGGGAACATTGTAACCGTACCGTTTGAACAAATGAGAGAGATACGCAAAGAACTGGGCTGATTTGTTAAGCCTGTCATTTAGGGAATTAAGATAAATAGGATTGCCCGGTATGGAGAACAACGAACAGAGCGATACTATTACCTGGAACTAATTAATAACTTAAAAACGAAAAGATATGAATATTATTACAGATAAGGCGAAAACTCCTGCAAAGCTACGTTATAGGGTGAGCGATAACAGCGGAACAATAAATAAGGAGTTCGGCAAAAATCAACAAGCGGCCTATGACTTTGCAAACGAGATGAAAGAAACGGCACCATACGCGGATATTTTGCTTTTAAACATAGAGGGCAATGGCAAACGAATACGGTATTCATTGATCATGTATTTAAATAACCAACTATCCCGGCGTGGAGAACAACAAGCGGATCGCCACCGCCGCCGGGAACTATTTATTAACTTAAAAATAAAAAGACATGGAAAGTACATTAAAGTTGTTAGCTACTGACAGACAGGCGCAAATACTATTCAACAACTATTGCGTTAAACTGATGGAGTTCAAAGGGGATAAAGAAAGTTATCCAGAAATGAATATAAATAATGAAATAATTTACCCGTGGCGTGTTACATTACGGCATAAAGAAGAATTAGGCAAACTTCGTGGGGTGTATTCATTTGAAAAACTTGTAAGTATCATTTGATTTAAAAATAATCATTATGAAACGAATTGAAATTTTGGCTTTATTATCATTAAGTCTATCATCATGTAGTGAATACTTCGATAAACAACAAAGTAAGAATGAACTAAAGAAAAAGTATTCTTTCGCATTAAATTACTATGTTGAAAGATTGTCCGTTATTTGAATCATACAGAGATAGTATCAACAAGTACACAATACTTTCAAATGAACTTGATTACTAACTTAAAAACAAAAGAATATGGGAACGAGCAATCAGCTAAGTATTAAGCAAATTATTTGTTTTAACATTATAGCGGCTGAAAAAGTTGCCGGGAATATATGTCAAGGTCTTGCTGTTAAGCTAGGGAAAGCGTTTATATACGATAACCGTGATATTGATGTCAATGAAATCTCATACATTAGTCAACAATGTGAGATTGCGCTTCAAAATATATCCGAATTAGGTCTTACGGAAGCCAAGAACAATGAAATGAATAATATAATAGCTAAATATAATGGGAACGAACAATAAACAAGCTATCCTGGAAGGACGGAAATGGGATGTGATAGAGAGTGTTGACGGATATTTTTCCGGGGAAAAGAACGGAGTTATCATACAAGGAACGACAATGAGTGATCTGTATGAAAAATGTAAATCTTTTGATATAGCTTCGGTTATGGAGAAGATTAATACGGGTGACAATCTGAACGACTGGGAAAAACGCTTAATAAAAGTTAATAAAAAGTTGTTGGCAAACCAATAAACTATATCTTTGCCATATGAGAAAGAAATACGTGGCATATTATAAGGGATGTACAATAGAGGTCACAGGAGAAAAAGACTTCATGTACCAGATAATAAAAGGTGAACGGATGGTTCTCTTTGTAGATATGTTTTACAGGTCTACAACTGATGCGCTAAAGGGCGCAATGAGGTGGGTGGACAATAATGTTAGAAAGGAGTGAATTTATGCTTTTTGGAATTGTTTTTGCTATGATAATGAAAGCTATATGTGGAAATATGTTGGACGATTGATGATTGTCATTGTATGGCTTATTGTGTTACAGATTTTGTCTGAATGTTAATTATGTGTGTATATTTATATGACTAAAGAAGAATTTAAATCAAAGAAAGAAATTATCAATTCAAAGATAAGAGAATTGAATAACGAAATGATAAAATTAAAGAAGGAGTACATTGAATCCAATGTGAAGTATCCTATCGGAAGCAAGGTGTGTATTACTACTAATGAATCAAAACGATATGCCTATGTCAAGGATTATAGGATTGATTTTTTTGACAATATTGAACCATTGTTTAACAAGGTGAAGAAAGATGGAACCGTGTCGGAGATGGGCTTATATGTTTGGTCTTGTGAATGCCCTACGATAGAACTAGTAAAGGAGTAATTGTTATGGCAAAGGTAATGAATTTAGGAGCACATTGTAGTGAATGTATTCACTATCAATGTATTTGTCCGTTTATGTATTGCATGGCTTTACAAAAGAGAATAACGGCTAGGAAAACTCCTAAGTATTGTAAACATTATAAAACGTATAAAATGAAACGGTCATGAATAAGGTGGAAGTAGGAATCCTTGACGAGAACGATCTGTTTGAACACAGGGGTGTAATATATGAGGTCTTATACAAGACGGATTATTGTGTCCGTTGCCAATACCCAAACGACAAATATCGTTACAGGGATATGTGGAAATATCTCTATACCGAATTTAGTTTGTGGATAAAAGTGAACAAGATATGAAAACATTGGTTTTTGATGTGATGCTTGACGGGCGATTTGTACATACGTTCAGATACCAATATTGCCCGTTGTTCCCGATAGACGAACAGGAACTAGAGAAGTTTGTTACCGACAGGCTTCCTACATTAAAAGGTAAAGATTTTAAAATAGTATTTTGATATGAAACAGACAGTAGAAGAAGCAGCAAGAGAAAATATCCTGTTTAATCACAGGACAGTTGACAGAACTTTGTTTGGTAAAGATTTGGCAAAGTTTGGAGAGATGAATTTCGTTCAAGGTGCCGAATGGCAGTCAAAGCAATCTCCTTGGATAAGCGTTAATGAACGGTTGCCGGAAAATGAAGATATGGTATTTACACTCTGTAAGGTGAAGCGCTCTAATAATTATTTTATATGTGTAAACAATTATATAGATGGAGAATGGGAAGCAAAAGCATTAGTGTATTATGATACGGTGTATTATGATACGGTAGCTTGGATGCCCATCCCGTCTTTTGATGATATACTAGAAGCCAACAGAGATGTACTTGAACGGATTAAAGAGAAAGGAGATTAATTATGGGATTCAGTAGAGGAGCAAAGCCGGGTGCAGAAAACAGAAAAGGAGGAATAAATTATGTGTAATTCAATAGAATGGGGCAGATGCGAAATATGTGGAAAAGAAACCCAGTTGGAACGTACTTATTTTTACTATCCAATTCATTGTGAATGTTGTGGCAATAAGGAAAATAGACATTTTGAAATGATAAGACATTGTAAAAAATGTCCTGCCCCTATGCCTAAAGAAATACATCCACTATGTAAGGCAATGGACGGTAAGACTTATCATGCGAGTGTTTCCAATATGCTTCCCATTGATATTCATGGAGAGTTTATTATAAATGAGCGAATAATTAAGGAGGAATAACTATGGGATTTACAACACCGTGTTTCATACGCAAAAATACTGATAATATTAGAAATAGATTAAAAGAACTTGGCTATTATTGTAATACATATTTAGGTTGGCATAATCTATGTACTTGTATGTTTGGAATTATTTCGGTTTATTCATGGCGCGATGATGATATAAATGCTCTTAAAGAAATAGATGTCCTTGTTGATTGCGGAGCTAACGAGGAACTTTTCCTAGCTATCGCTGCATTAAGGGATGATACAGACAAGTACCAATGGTTTACCGATGGGGATTTATGGTTTAAATGTGGTGATGAAGTATGTAATGAAGGTAGAAAAATTCACAAGGCTACCGTAAACGAACTGATTGAACACTTTAAAACAAAGGAGGAACAATTATGATTACAATAGCATGGTATAATGTAGTGGCAATTATAGTTTTAATACTTTGGTTGTTTTGGGCATCTAATGGTAAGGACGGTGCTTTTGGTTTGGGTGCTGTTGTCAAACTTGTAGCAGGTATTATTTTTATATTATTTTGGGGTGGAATGTTTTGGTGGTAATATAATAAATGATTAAACAATGAAAGCAAGAATAAAATCAACTGGAGAAATTGTAGAGATTAAGGATTTATATGATGATGGTACTGCATTGGTGGGAAACATGTATATCAAGGTGTCAGAACTTAATTTCTTTAGTGAAAACATTGATTGGGAACAACGTAGGTACGAATTGGCAAAAGACATTATTAAAATTGTTATAGCAAACGACTATGGTGTTAATTCTGATGTAGTCGCTAAATATTCGCTTAATTGCGCTGATGCACTAATTAAAAGATTAAAGGAGGTGAATAATGAATAGCATACAGACACAAACACTTTCCATTAACGGAGATGGAGGTGGTGAAGCGTATATTGACTTTTGTGATGGACAATTATGTGTTTCAGTTGTCATAGAAGATAAACAGGCGGATTTTCACTTTGAGCCTGTTACTCTAGGAATGTTTGCCCATGCTTACAAGCTGCATTGTGAAGAATGTGAAGAATGTGAAAAGAAGAAAGGAGAATAGTCATGACCGAAGAATTTGTAACATTAGAAACAGCGAAACTGCTGAAAGAGAAAGGCTTTAATGAGTATTGCAAATATATCATTAACGATAAAGGCTTGATGATGGAAACCATATTTAGAACTAGTAAGGATTTACCTAAATTATTCTATTCTTGTCCAATACAATCCATCGCCCAGAAGTGGCTTCGTGAAACTAAGAACATTCATATATGTATATACAACTGTGCTTGTGGCTATGGATACGAAATATCTAAAGCTGACAATGGAACTCATATGGCTAGTTCTGTTTATAAAGGAACAAATGATGGAGAGGAATGGGATAGCTACGAAGAAGCACTTGAAGCTGGATTACAGGAAGCATTAAAATTGATATAAATATGAAAAAGATATCTTTCAATGATAAATTTGGATTAACACAAGCGGTGTTGGACGGTCGTAAGACTATGACGAGAAGAATAATCAAATGTCCTAGAACTTTTAAAGGAGAATGGGTTGCTGGATTCAATATACACAGATGCCATTCTGATAAAAAGATTGTTGGCTATCCTTGTATGTATGATGCTGATGAAAGGGAATTTGATTCGGGAGAAATTATTCCACGCTACAAGGTTGGTGAAGTTGTTGCCATTGCGCAAAGCTATGAAACCATATTTCATGTGGGGAATTGCCCTAATGATTTCTTTGTAGATTCATCAACAATTAACAAAAAGTATTGTGGGGCAGGATTTGAAAATAAGATGTTTGTCCGCGCTGACCTCATGATACATCATATCCGAATTACCGACATCAAGATTGAACGTTTACAGGACATTAGCGATGAAGATTGCTTGAAAGAAGGGATATATGAAGATTCGGGTGATGATGAGTTTCCACCATCTATATTTTATGAATTTGAGGGAAACAAAGACGATGGATTTGATACACCCCGTGAAGCCTTTTCAGCCCTCATAGATAAAGTATCAGGCAAGGGCACATGGGAATCCAATCCTTATGTTTTCGTTTATGAATTTAAACTGATTGATTAACAGATAGAGAGTAAATTTATGAATAATATTAATTTGAACGAACTACGGGATATAGCTTATAAGACAGCTTGTGAGCATGGTTTCCACGATAAAGAATTGAGTGATGAACACTTCCTTTGTCTTATCGTTGGAGAGCTTATGGAAGCTGTGGAAGCGGATAGAAAGGGAAGATTAGGAAAGAAATGTAAATCACGTTTTGAAATGGACTATAATCGCTATCCTACATTAGTGGAAGAAGAAAAGCGATTTAAGTGTTCCTTTGAAAAAAATGTAAAAGACACACTTCCAGACGAACTAAGCGATGCGGTTATACGCCTGCTTGACCTTGCAGGATTTCGAGGAATAAGCCTTGAATCTGCTAGTAATGATATTAACTCCGAATATATGGATGATATTGCCTGTATGTACAGCAAATTGAGTTTCACGGAAGCGATATATTCCATATTTACCAAACCAATTGTAGATTACCAGTATCTTTCTACGATTGTAAATGAGATGATATTTTCAATCTTTGCACTAGCCAAACATCTTGGCATAGATTTGCTATGGCATATTGAGCAGAAGATGAGATACAATGAACTAAGACCTATGTTTCACGGAAAAAAATATTGATTATGAAAACAATATTATTTACAATTATATGTATTATCGCCCTATTATGGGTTGGAGATCTAACAATTACATTTAAGCCGTTTTCCATCTCGTTACCCGGTTGGCATAAGGCTTTAGGTATCATCCTGTTTGTATTTGCAATGGCGGTGTATAACATTGGAGAATACGCTAAGGGATACAAGCATGGTTTCGATGATGGGGCAAAGGAATGTATTGAAGCGATTAAGGGAAATGGAAAGAAATGACATTAATTTCCCGTTACTCCGTATATTTAATGGAGTAACGGGGCGATATGAACTTCTTATTGACGATGTATCCATAGATGCTTATGGACGTGTAAGAGATAGCAGTGGTTGTGTTGTAGAATGGTTTACAGGCGTGTTTGACATGAACGGAATACCATTGTTTGAAAACGACATAATCATGCCTGTAAAGGACGGAATAAGCCAATACAGACGCATATGGAGAACAGTAGGTGGATTTGTATTAAGCAGAAGAAATGATGTGAAAGGACTTTCAAGATTGGATATGCTTGGTGCGGACTATCTGGTAAACGAACGTGTGCAGCAATACATATCTGATGGTTGCGTAAAGGTAGGTTCTGCAACAATTGATCTTAACCTGTTGAAAGGGAGAACGAAAGAAGAGATTATTAGGAATTTGTCCAGGAGAGTAAATTTATGAAAGACAAAATGCTAGAGGAAAGTTTGAACAATTTATACAGGACGTTTCTTATTTGGGTGATAAGATGTTATCCTATATTGTTCTGTCTTGCAATACTTGTCCATCAGTGTGAGGTTATACACTCTGTTGGCACAGGTGATATTATTGAGTATTATGATGGTGACACATTGGAGTACATTCAGTATGCCACTCCGTTTTCGGACAAGTACCTTACCATATTCTTTAACGCCAAACTGTTTAATGCAATATTGTTCTATGTATTGTCAAAGGTGTTTTTATTTTGTATATACCATAGAGTATTTGTCATTGAAATGTTTATATACGCAATACTGGATATTGTATTTAATAATGTGGTGTTTGAGGATGTGAGATGCACTATGTTTTATTCGTATATATCAATAGGATTTGTAACTGTATGTTTCTTTATTGCATTGTATCTACATCAACGATTCGGAGATAGGAATATAAATAATCATCAATCTATAACCGATGGTTTTAGAAACTGTTGTAGATTATAATTTCTGTTTTCCTGTGGGCTGTAATCCTCCCGTATTCTTCATGTTTATCTTGACCTTTACGGGAGATGCCTTTTTATTTGATGTTATTTTAGGGGATTTAACATTCACCCTAATCACTTTCTTTGCCATATATTACTCATTTTAATTGTTTTGCAAAAATAATGATTTTTTTTGGTATTATAAAAACTTTATGTATCTTTGCGGTGCGATAGTTTTTGGACTTTTTTGTTTTATAATGATAGCTGCTACCTAAAATATAAGCAGAGGTTTCTTCATACATTTTTCATAAGTCTAATGTATAACTGTCGCAAGTTGAAGAGATCTCTGCTTCTTTTTTTTTATTTATGCGACAGTTTAATGAAGAAAACTTAAATGACACAGGTGTTGTTTTAAGTACGGCAAATCCCTCCGAAATGGGTAAGATATTTTCTTATAATGGAATAAATGTTAGGATGCGTAAGATGAATGGATATATCCTTGTATGTCTTACAGATTTTGCTAGGTTATTTCCTGATAAAAATCTATCCACTATTATAAATTCTAAGGAAATGACTGATTATGTAAATCGTTTGAGCGAAATAAAAAATTTTATTTCGACTGATTTACTGCAAATTATAAAGGGAGGAAATGTATCACAGCAAGGAACATGGGCACATCAAAAAATAGCTCTTAGGGTTGCTCAAAAATTATCCACTGATTTTGCTATTTGGGTAGATGACAAGATCGAAGAGTTTCTTACCACGGGAAATACTTCTATATCATCAAGACTTCCAAACTTCAACAATCCTGCCGAAGCTGCTAGGGCTTGGGCTGATGAGTATGAAAGGAATCAAGCATTAACCTTAGAAAACAAGGAAGCAAAGCTACAACTAGAACTAAAGACGGAACAACTAGATGAATCCAAGGAATGGTATAGTATCAAAAGATGGTCAAAGGAAAACGGTGTAAACTGGAGAAAGGTTAGCTGGAGAAAGATGAAAGTAATATCTTACGAGCTAGGTTACGAAGTGAAAAAGATTTTTGATGCTAACTATGGACAGGTTAATATATACAATGTGAATGTATTTAAGGCATACTTTAACAAATGTGAATAAATAATATGTATTTTAAAATGTTTGATAGTATGTCATTTTATTGACTATATTTGCATCATGTTTGAGTGTAGAAGCAAGCATATCTATAATGAAAGTTTAGGGGGAAAGCGTTCCCCCGATTTTATTAACCATTAAAACAAAAGACCATGATTCTACTAGAAATTTTTCAAAACTGCTTTATTGTGGGGTATGACGGAAATAAAATACCCTTCGTAAAAGATGATTTCCTGTTTAGTGATATCGGGCAAAGATACATTTTGACCAACAAGGAAAACAGTGAACAGGTTAGTCTACCGAAGGAATCGACAATAATAATTAAACATAATATTTGCCATGAAGGTATTGATTAGAAAGGATTCAAGCGACATAAGAAACAGACTTGAACGATTAGGGTACACCGCTTCCGAGAAATCGTTGGATGGATTTGGTGATGGCATCTTTGTAGACAAGTCAGATAATACTTTTCACGTAAAATCAGAGTGGGAAGTTATCCGTATGTTTCTTGAAACAGTAGATTGCGGAGATGATGAGAATATGTTTTTTGATTTTGTAGAAAACGACATAACGTCAATAATGCCAATGATGCTAGGTAAGTATAAATCTTTAATAAAAATTTGTGACTTTCCCATCATTAATACATCTAGCATTAAAGATGTGTTATACCGTGAAGATAGAGAACATAACATCATAGAAGTTATTGTTGTTTCAGTGTATGGGGTAAAGTTGAAAAACATAAAGGATGTAGACTTTTCAGACCCTAATGCGGATACAATAATAGAGTATATGAAATCGTTGCATAAACAACTAAAAGAATATATAAAGCATGAAATGTAATTTTACCCCCATGGACAAATTCTACCAGATACTGGATTACTACGGTTTGTCTTACACGGAGATTAAGAAAAATCATATCCGTGTGTTTTATGAAAACAAGAAAATGTTTGATTATTATCCGCTTCGTATGAAGCTGTTTGATTACCATGAATGGCATCAGCTTACTTATCCGTTCGTGAAGGGCAAGGAAGATGAATGGGAAATAGAACTTACCATGTTCATTAGCGGAGTGTTGGGAGATGAGATGTTTAAAAAGTTTAAAAACGATTGATAAACTAAACAATTTCGGATTGCTATGATAATAAAAGTAGACATACCTGAACCGTTCATAGACGGTGACAATACGATGGTAAACATCACGTCTGATTCATTCTGTTATTCTAGCATTGATTCACGTTATGAAGGATTTCAGAGTTCCTACAAGGACGGGAATATGAATCAGAAGATACAAGGAAAACTAGAAATAATTGCGGACCAGTTTAAAGAACTTATAAAGATAATTAAAGATAATTGAAGATGGAAAGACATTTGTTAATACAGGAGTGTGAGAGAGAGGAAAAGATGAAAGAGTTACGCAAGCAGCAGAACGATCTTATCAAGAAAGGCCGTATGGTTGAGTGCTCTCGTGTAACAGCTAAGATAAAGGAGTTCCAGGAAGCATATATCAAGGCTTATCCTGACGGTAAATATGTAAGGGGCATGGATATTATCAAGAAGATGTCTGATGATGAGAAAATGGATTGGATGATGTATGTCAACGCCATTGCTTTCTGTGCTGATATTATCCACTCATCTTCCATTGAGTTGAATGAAATGCTAAAGAAAACACTCCCCGGATCTAGCCTTCAAATGTTTGAAACGCTTGAAAAGGTAGGTACTATGGCAAAGAATCAAATACTATGGATGGATAACAATGTTGACGAGAAATACCAGGATGATTTTGCAAGATATGCCGATGAAATATCCGTGATGCTTTTATCATTTGTTAAAAATAAATTTTTGCCCAGGAAATGACACGAGAAGAGATACATAAGAATGTGCTGGAAATAAGAAATTATTATTTCAGTATTCAGAATAAGATTGATAACGGATGTAATGTTTCAGAATTGGATATAAATTCTAAAACGCATAACCAGATGATTGACGATACAATAAAATCAGCCCTTGAAGATCATAAAATGATTCTTGCTTTGGAAAAATACAAGTTATGAAAAAGAAAGATATAGACGAAGGATATATTGTAGGTGACTTTTATATTATTAAAAGCCCTATCAAAGAGGGATGGCTTCACATAGTGAATATAAAAACATCTTGGCAGATAAAGGTGATGATGGGAGCGAATACGGCAAAGTTTCTAAGCCTTCCCCAACAGGAGATATTTGACAGGATTAACGGAATATACATTCAATCCATGATGTCTTTATACGATTCAGATTATGCCTTGAAAATAGCTAAAGATGCTGTGTCTTATATGTCTGAAAAGGCAGGAAAGATGGAAAAGTTGGAAAAGGTGGGGAATACTGAAAATGAAGATATTGAAAAGGTGAAGAAAGATGAGTTTATGATGAAGATAGCCACATCTTCCGATGAAGAAATTATGGACATGATCATAAATGGGGAAATAAAGTACGAATATTTCAAGCAAGAACAGGAGGATTAAATCATGCAAGACTATATTTCAGACTGGTTCATCCCGATGGATTTTGGTAATGATATGCCTGACGAAGAGCCAAGTGGTGAGGATAATTTCAATTTTGATTAAATTAATTTGTTAATAATAATAGACATGAAAACATTTTTTGAGTGTAAAATTCGCTACGAAAAAGTAGCAGAAAATGGGATGAGTAAGAAAGTAAGTGAGCAATACCTGGTTGATGCGCTTAGCTTTACTGAGGCGGAAGCACGTATTATATCGGAAATGACACCGTTTATCAGTGGCGAGTTCACTGTTTCGGACATTAAACGCTCCAACTACAGCGAACTGTTTCCCTCTGAGGAAGATGCAGCCGATCGCTGGTTTAAATGCAAGCTGTATTACATCACGCTGGACGAAAAGAGCGGAGCGGAAAAAAAGACATCATGCTATATGCTTGTTCAGGCAGCCGATTTGAGAGATGCTGTAAAGAAACTGGACGAAGGAATGAAAGGTACAATGGCAGACTATGTGATTTCATCCATAGCCGAAACCGCCATTATGGATGTATATCCGTATGAAGTGGAAAATGATTCCTGTTTATCGGAATACCCAAGTGGACACAAGACGGAAGCTGTCATAGGCGGAAAGAGCGTCATTGTAGACAAAACGGGAAATTCAACTGTAGTTTTACCTAGCTAAATTTAATATGGTATTTATAGTCAATTAAACACCATTTAACAAAATTAGTTATGTTGTAATTTGATTTATAGTTATATTTGCAATATGAAACGAGCATATAAATATAGACTTAATCCTATGCCTAAGCAGATTGTTTTCTTCAACAAATCTTTCGGGTGTTGTAGGTTTGTATATAACTATGGCATTAGAACGAATTTACACTATTATATAGAAGTACATAATACTGGCTAATATGCAATTAGTTTATAAATTTGACATCAACCATTCCGACAGGCTTTGCGCTATCTGCCGTGTTACGAACAACCTGTACAACCAGGCGTTGTATATTGTCCGTAACGAGTTGAAGGATAACGACAGGTGGCTGTTCTATCCCGACTTGGACAGGATAATGAAAAATGTCACCAACCTTGAAGGTACGATAAATTACAGGCTTGTGAAATCACACGTAGCCCAACAGACATTGCGCGTGCTTGACAAGGCAATGAAGGGATATGTCAAGGCTGTAAAGGATTGGTCTAAGAATCCGGGGAAGTATAACGGTAAGCCCGAACTGCCATGCTATCACAAACGTGGAGGGATGAGCAATGCGATATATACCAACCAGTCGTGCAAGATACATGACGGGTATATAATCCTTGACCGTGACTTGAAAATACCCGTTCCTCAATGGGAGAAATACAAGGACAGAATCGAACGGTTCAAACAGGTTAGGATAATTCCAAAGCGTACATACATGACCGTGGAGGTTGTATATGATTGTGACTGTTCGGATAATGTCGGTACTGGTATGGCTTCGATAGACTTGGGTGTGAACAACCTTGCCACGCTGGTGTGCGGATGTAATGCGCTATTGTTTTCCGGCAAGGTTATCAAGTCATATAACAGATGGTTTAACAAAAAATTATCCATGCTGCAATCCATAAAGGACAGGCAGGGTATAGAGAAACTGACAAACAGAATGAGAAAGATGTATGATAAACGTGAACGGTTTATGAATGATGCGATGCACAAGACAAGCAGGCGTATCGTTGATTATCTTGTATCACACCATATAGGCACTCTTGCTGTAGGCTACAACAAAGGATGGAAGCAATCCGTCAATATGGGCGGAGTAAACAATCAGAAGTTTACATTCATCCCTTTTGCGAGGTTGAGAAGCTGCCTTAGATACAAGTGCGAGCTTGCAGGTATCAGCTATATCGAACATGAGGAAAGCTACACGAGCAAATGTGACGCTCTGTCTATGGAGGATATATGCAAGCATGAGAGTTATCTCGGCAAGCGTGTCAAGCGAGGACTGTTCAAGTCGGCAGTTGGAAAGGTTATCAATGCTGATGTCAACGGTGCGCTTAATATCGGTAGAAAAGTATTCGGTGATTCATTTATGATAACTGATAGTGGGCGTTGGTATCGCCCCGAACGAATTAACGTTTTAAAATGTGTGTAAAAATTAACATTAATGCCATGTCAAACGAACAACAAAACAAAGTTCTCCATCATTGGAGAACTGGAAGTCAATCTGATTATGTGGGAGTAGAAATACTCCCTAACGGTCAGTCCATTATTGCTACAATATCCCATATCGTATGGGATGAGAATGCAAAGGTACAAGGTAGTAAGAAACCATCATGGATTGCTTACTTTAAAGAAACAAACCTTGTTCCTAAACCTATGCTATTGAACAGTACGAACCGCAAACGTCTTACTAAGCTGGCTCAAACTGATTATCCTGAAACCATCCGTGATTTTCGTGTCATATTATGCAAGGAACTGACACGTGACCCAAGCGATGGAGGAAAGGTCTACGGATTGCGTATAGGGCGTGATGTTCCGCCACCACCACAGAAAGAGAAGATGACAGTGAACTCTGATAAATTCAATGCTGCATTGGAAGCATTGAAAAGTGGGAAATGCGACATTGGATACATCACGGCAAGCTATGATGTGGACGCTGAAGCTATGAAATTGTTTAACGAATCAGTTAAAAAATAATGGAAGCGGAAGAAAAAGAAAAATTATGGCTTATGAAGAGGTGTGGTAAAATCACCTCTTCCGCCATTGGAAAACTTATGGTTTCCGGGAGAAGGGAAATGACACCTTCCGAACTAGATATTGCAAAAAAACAGGGTGTAAAGAGAAAGACAGTTGATGTTCCTTTTGGGGATACAGCTATTTCTTATCTTTATCAGGTTGCAAGGGAAAGAAGGTTAAACAAACCATGCCGACATATATCCACTTATGACATGGAGTGGGGGAAGGATCATGAAAAAGACGCTATCGAGTGTTTTAACCATAACACGTTCTCCAGACTAATGTCCTGTGCGGATGATTTTGACGAAATTGTTTTTGTCGATAATATCTATGATGGATATGGCGATTCTCCCGATGGGTATGGATTTGATGTCAATGGTAAATTATCTTATATAGCCGAAGTGAAATGCTTTACTTCTGAAAGTAAGATTGAATATTTGAGAGAAGCAACAAAAGAACAGGCTATAGAGGAATACTATTGGCAGCTAATGTCGCATTTTCTTTCCCATCCCGATGTAGATAAAATGTATTATATCGTATATGACGGTAAATCTGATGATGATCCATTTGATTTACGCCCGGTTAATGACCCGTCAAGGCTTTTGTATTGGGAACTTGACAGAAGCGATTATAAAGATGATATAGACAGGATGGAGGATAAGTTACAAATGGCTCTATCTTATATTTCATTCAACGAACGTGATGCGAAAAAATACCCAATAAGTAAAATTAATGACTTCGTTGGTGTTTCAAATACGTAACGGGTAATTGCGGAGTTACCACAAAAAGTTAATAATATGTCAACAAATATAACATTATCTAAAGAAAGTAGTGAAAACGAAATTAAGGCGTATTTCAATGAAATATTAGGCATTAAGGACCAAATAGGCAGTATTATATAGTATTACATTATATTATGGAACAGAAAATAAAGGCTTATAAAGCATTTGATAAGGATTTATCTTGTAGAGGGTTTAAGTATGAGGTAGGTAAGGAATATGAAGAAACAGGCGACATAAAGGTATGCGAGAAAGGTTTTCATGCATGTCCTTATCCTCTGGATGTTTTTGGTTACTATGCGCCGGCCGGGTCAAGATTTTGTGAGGTTGAGCAGAGTGGTAAAATAAACGATTCAAAAAGTGACAAGGTTTGTTCTTCAAAAATTAGAATAGGTGCTGAGCTTGATATAAGGGGGCTTGTGAAAGCAGCTGTATCTTATGTCAAGGAACGGTGTACTAACGAGTGTAATGCGGAACCGGGAAAACCTGCTACGGCTGGTGATAGTGGTGCTGCTACGGCTGGTGATAGTGGTGCTGCTACGGCTGGTGATAGAGGTGCTGCTACGGCTGGTAATTATGGTGCTGCCACGGCTGGTTATAGAGGTGCTGCTACGGCTGGTGATAGTGGTGCTGCCACGGCTGGTGATTATGGTGCTGCCACGGCCGGTAATAGTGGTGCTGCCACGGCTGGTGATAGTGGTGCTGCCACGGCTGGTTATAGAGGTGCTGCTACGGCTGGTGATAATGGTGCTGCCACGGCTGGTAATAGAGGTGCTGCCACGGCTGGTGATAGTGGTGCTGCTACGGCTGGTAATTATGGTGCTGCCACGGCAAGAGGAAAGGCTTCAACAGGATCTAATGGTTTGTCAGTAGCAAGAGGAAAAAATGTTCAGGTAAAAGGCGGAATAGGTGCAATTTTGGTCATAGCTGAGGAAAGGGATGATACGTATGATATTGTTGATTGGAAGGCTGTAGTAGTTGATGGTGAGGTTGTCAAGGCTGATACATGGTATAGACTGGAAAACGGTGAGTTAGTGGAAGTTGATTAATTTACAAGTGCCACCAAATATTATGGTAATTTGTCTAGAACAAAATGTCTGTAAAAATGTATATTAATACCTTGTCTAAGTTGTTATGACTACACTAATCAAGCACAACAAACCTAATCGTGGGGATGAAATAATCATCCCCTATCTTGCCATAGAAAACAATATCAACTTTATCATGCTCAATGGAGGTGTAGGTGACGTTGAACTTATGGACGGAACGAAATGTAAGTCAATAAGCTGCACTCCTATCAAATTTGATGATGTAGGAGATGATATATATCGTATATATGGTATAGGAAAAGAAGCATGGAAAATGGCATGGCTGAAAAGAGTACATGCCATGAGTGATGAAATTGTAAAACTAAAGTTAGATTTCAATGCCAGCAATTAGCGAATTATGGATAGATTATCCAATATCTTACCGTGACGAAAAAGGAAGGTTCGTAAAAGGCCATAATTATGGATTCAAGAAAGGAAGGGAAGTATCGGATGAGGAACGTGAAAAGAAAAGAGTTCTTATGAAGGAACTCATTAAAAAACGAAAGGAAAACGGTTCTTATCTCGGTCATAGAAACAATACAAGGGCTGTCATTGCGATAGAGGATGGCACGAACAGATTCCTATGCTTTGAAGCCTGTTGTGACTGTGAGAGGAAATTAGGTATGCCACAACGCTCATGCAGTTCTTTCTGTAAGGGGAAAAACGGGCATAGATGGAGAAACTTTAAATTGTTTTACGAAGATGAATACGGATTACGTTGACGAATTTGAAAACTACGACAGGAAGCTGATCAAACTAAATAGCGACACTGCCATTTTGCTTCACATATTCAAGAAAAAGCCAAACCACCACTTCGAGGATTGGATGGTTCTTCAAGACAATGAGGAATACTTCAAAAAGGAATGTGTTCCTGATTACGAAGATGCCGCAAGGCAGTTTGTCAAGCAGTTTGAAGGAGAAGAGTGCATGGCTTTTGTGATTGCATTGAAAAACGAACTTGAAAGAATAATACAAGAAAATGAGTACAAACGAAATCAGGCTAAGGGATTACCAAGAGGTGGGGATAACCCGTCTGAGAAATGCCCTGACTAATCATAAACACGTCATATTCTCAGCCTGTGTAAGTTACGGCAAAACGGTCATAATGAGTTTTATGGCTAAAGGTGCTGTCGAAAAGGGGAATAAGGTGCTTATCGTATCCCACAGATCTGAACTTATGACACAAACAGGGGGAACGTTGGAAAGAGTTGGCATACAGGCTGAATACATCTCCCCTAAGCACAGGAACATACCTAAAGGTCTAGTAGTGTCCGCAATGGCTCAAACTCTCCGTAGAAGGATTGAAAAGCCCGAATGGGTTGAATGGGTTAAAAGTGTATCTCTCTGTCTGATAGACGAAGCGCATTCGTCTGACGCGGATTATCTCTTTGAGTCTGGTTTGCTTGATGATAAGTATGTAGTAGGTCTTACAGGAACCCCGATGAGAAGTGGAAACCAAAGGCAGCTTGGCATGAACTATGAAGAGATTGTAGAAACCGCCCAGATACAGGATATGATGGACCGGGGAAACATAACCAAGTTGAGAACGTTTACAGTTGATGCGCCCGACTTGTCTAAGGTTAATACCGATTATCGCACAGGTGATTTCGATAGCAGGCAGATGGGTGCGGTGTTCAACAAGTCTGTACAGTACAAGGGGGTGATTGAAAACTATATGCGTATCTGCCCGATGAAGAAAGCAATCTGTTTTGATGCCACACAGGCAAATGCGATAAGGATGTGCGCTGAATTTAATGAAGCTGGCATTCCTGCAAAATTCCTCATATCAGGTATAGATAAGAATAAGCCGGATGAGTTAGCATTATATGAAAGATACAAGCATCTTACAGGAAACAGGGAACAGCTTATCAAGGATTTCCATGACGATAAATTCACCGTTATATGCAACAGTGGTATCTTATCTACGGGATACGATGAAACAAGTATAGAGGTTTGCATATTAAACCGTGCTACACAATCCGTTCAGTTTTATATCCAGGCAACTGGCAGGGCTATACGGCTTCACCCAAATAAAACGGAAGCATTTCTCCTAGACTTCGGTGGTAACATATCACGGCTCGGCAAGTTTGAGAAAGAACGTAAATGGGCTTTATGGCATAACAAGGGGAAATGTGAAGGAATACAAGGGGTGAAAGAGTGTAAACAATGTGGTAAATATATTGCCATAACCGCTTCGGAATGTCCTTTCTGCGGATATGTATATCCAACCGAAAAGGAAATAAGAATGGCGGAACTGCAAGAACTAGTAGGAGATTTAAAATTTGAACAAATGACACCTACACAATTTTTCCAGTATGCGGAACTTAAAGGATACAATACTTATTGGGCAATACGGCAGTTGTATATCAGAAATACGGAAACTGATTTTCGTAAAGCCATGAAAGAATGCGGATATTCCAGCAAGTTTATATGGGGTTATATTCAAAGAAACAAAAAATAACATTTAATTATGGGAAAAAATTTACTTAACAGCGATGGTAAAATTGCCTTGTTTCATGAAGCTATAAGGCTTGACTTTAATCTGCCCAAATATGCCGTTATAGAGCAGAAAGATCCTAATCCAAGTGTAATGTCTTACGATTTCCTAAAACAATACATGGAAAGCAATGACAAGGAAGGAGTGGCGGAATTTAATCTTACCGTTTCACCTACAATGCTTGATTCTGTAAAAACAAACCAGGAACACAAGCAAGTAAGAACCTCTCTTCTTGGCATAAACCATAAGGAAAACTCATGGTTTAAAAAGATTAAGGATTATGTAGACGAATATAGAAGATCCAAGTTTGACGTAATACATTTCTTTTCTGAGGTGAAGATACAGACAGAGAACGAGATGAAGCAATACAGGGATAGAATAAAAGACTATATACTGATGCTAGGTTATGCTGAAAGATCCGGTCAACACGCCTTGAAAGAAAAACTGTTCCGAAACATGGTGATATGTAAATACGAAAGCATATTGTTCAGTAAAGGATTATACAAGGCTATATCAGAGGAAAATCTTATGAAGTTTGCAAAAGGATGTCCGAAAAATCTATGCCTTGATTACATATCTGACTATACAAGAATCATACCATTTGACATAATTAGGAAAAAGACGGACATAGACAAATATGAAATATTTGATAATTATGTCATTCTCCACTACGACTTTGATAACAACGGAACAGATTTATCGTCTGACAAGAAAAAAGAAGAGGTGGAAAAAAGAAAAGACCCTATTCTGTTTGGTATTATTGCAGGAAGTAACAAACTATACTTCATAGGTGACTGGATTGACGAGTATTGCGATTTGCGGTTCGATGATGTGGTAAAACAATGCACGGACGATTTCTTGTCAGAAAACATTTCTTTGGATGATCTTGCAAAATAGCAACACAAAGCCTTGCAGGAACGGAGAGTATTGCTGCTGTCGCTGCAAGCATAGATACACAGTTATTGTAGATGGTTTGTTTGTTGGATACGTATGTTATATTCCTTGGTTTGAAAAACACGTTGCCATGAAGATAAGAAACAGCGGACATGACATGTGTGAAGGATTTGAGATGGTTGATAACAAACTTTAACCTTTTTCCCTTTTCACATATCACATTTCGTGATACCTTTGCCAAATACAATTTTTTTATTATGGCTGAGGAAAAACGATCTGCGGAAGAAAAGAAAATGCAGAAAGATATAGTAGTTAGTTACAGGAACGAGAAGGAAGGTAAAGGATGCAGGGGATTGCTTGTGGCATTCTTTTCCGAACTTCTCCATCCCGCTGTAAGTGGTAACAAGTCGGCTGAGTTTCGTGCTCTAGGAGCAAAGAAAAGTATGCCGGACCTTGCTTATATACATGATGGGAAAATATATGGCATAGAACTTAAAATGCCTGACAGTAACCATGACCGTAATCATATAATAGAACAGGCTGATGTGATGGCTACATATTTCTTTAGAGGATATTTTGTATGGTCTAAGGAAATGTTGTGGAATATCCTTGACGCTATTGAGCGTGGTCAGCCAGGAATGTCAAATACACTACAGATAAAAGATTATTGTATGCGTAACAGCACTACAAAGGTAAGTTTTGAAAAAATAATTAAAGAGCTGTTTCAATGAAAGTTATATATAACAAAATAATTCCATTCAAGGGGTACAAGTGTATAAATTTGTTTGGGGTTCTTTTCGTAAGAAAAGGATGTACGATGCGTGAAAGCGATTACAATCACGAAGCGATTCATACAAAACAAATGAAAGAGCTTTTGTATGTTCCGTTTTACATTTTGTATCTTTTGGAATGGCTGTACAGGCTTACACAAAAAGGTAATGCGTATAGGAATATATCGTTTGAGAAGGAAGCCTATGATAACGAGAACGACATGGATTACCTTGATAAAAGAGAACATTTTTCTTGGATTGAATACATTTGAATTTTACATTTATGAATAAGATAGTTTTTGATAGAAAAGTTTTATATTCAACGTTAAACTCAGCCAAAGCCTGCCTTTCCGATACAGGCTTGACGATACTTAAATGTTTTCGTTTTAAATATATAGCATCAGAGAATGCGATAGAGGTTACTTCATACAACAACCTCAATGAGATGCGTTTGATTATTCCCGTTATTGATTCAGACTGCAATGACGGGCAGGAGTTTGCAGTAGACGGAATAAGACTTGTAAAGTTACTCAAAACAGTAAAGGATTCCATTGTTACGGTAAAGATATATGATAAGGATATAATATTCTCTTACAATGGCAGTGAAGCGTCTTTCTTTGCAGAAGATGTGGAATCTTATCCTGATATTAAAATAGGTAAGCGTGGTACCGGGATAAGGGTCAACGTGAACAGGAATGATCTGTATAGAGCATTAAAAAGGAACATAGGATTTAATGATATCAGTGACGTTGTGACCAGCCTTAGTGGAGTGGGGATAAATTTTATTTGTTCCAATAATTGCATTGATATATGTTCGTCCGATAAGATTGTATTTGTAAGAGATGTTATAGAATGTCAGCCGGATATATCAAAGGACTTGTGCATAAATGTAATGCCTACATCGGTAAAGGAAGCGTTATCTTTTCTTGAAATGTTGTCAGAAGAAAATGTAACTGTTTCTGTATCTGATGATGAAAGGGTGATGTCCATATCTTATGGGGATTTCGGTTCTGTCTTTAATTGTACGCTGATGGAGGTTAAGTTTGTAAACTACACACCATTGGTAAACAATATAAAATCAAACTTTAATTACTTTATTAAAGCAAGAACTAGCGACTTGATAGATTCCCTTTCAAGAATAAAGGTAATGTCAGATGTATATAACATATCACATTTTGTTTGCAGGGAGGGAGATAATAAAATGGATATAACATACACAAATGATGCAGGATATAAAATATCGGAAAATGTTGGAATTGAAGGATATTGTCAAGGGCGTTTGGATTGCAATCTGAATATTGAAAAGATGATTAACGCATTGAAGGTGTTCCCTGGGGATTATGTTACATTGGCATATACCAATCCTGATAATAATGCTCCTATATGTATCATTAACGAAGAGGGAGATTATAAATTAATGGGCGTAGTAAACATTTTTAAGAGTTGCTAACTATTGTTTAACCTATCGAATATGCCGTTTTATTATTTTTGCAACAAAAATATATAACTTATGGAAAACGAAGAAAGAACAATTCAGATTCTCGCTGAAACAATAGATAGGTTAAACAAGACTATAGAATCACAGAACAGGCTGATTGAGGATTTAAAAAACAGGCTTGAAACAATTCAGAACGAATATAGCCCTTCAATTATGACTGTAGGAGTATTGATAGAAAAGTTGAATAATACAAAGACAAGAAGCGGAAAGGTAAGATTTGAAGCATTATCCAAACATATAATGCCATATCTTACCAATCAGCTTTATGACGAGTATGATTTTAATGATGCCATTCCTACGTTCAAGGAAGTCCCGTCCGTTGAAAAGCCTGTCAATCGTGACATGATAGATGATATGATCAATGTTATAAAATCAAAGAGAAAGATAAGCGAATCATCCCAAAAGGCATATCTTTTAATGCTTAAAAGAATATTGTCCGAATCAAAAGAGATGAGCAAATATATCAATGATTATATTATCTCACTGAACGTAAAATCTCCTTCAAATATATCTCTTACGGATGAAGAAATAGAATTATTCTGGAATGTCGAGCCGTTTAACGTTACAGAAAAAATAGTAAAGAAATTGTTTCTGATTCAATGCTATACTGCCATGAGATATTCCGATATTTTCAGATTGAAAGATTCTATGATGGAAGGAAATGTTATTTCGTATATATCAAAAAAGACAGGTAAGAACGTTGAGGTTCCTGTACCTTCCAAGATTATAGAAATGATAAAAGAGGTTAGATCGTTCGATAAATACAACATAGAATCTTCCTTAAAGACTACTATGAATGAAGTTCTACCAACCCTTGGATGTAGAGCAGGTATAAACAAGCAGGTATTTGTAAGACGGGCAAATGTACTCATGAAAGGGCCGAAGTACCAGTTCATCAAAACACATACAGGACGTAGAACAGCTATTACCAGATGGGCTAATATGGGAATACCAGAAGGAGAACTGAAATCTATGGCTGGTCATTCTGATATAAGAACCACGAACAGATATATTACTGCAAGCGTATCAAATAAAACCAAAAATATTTTAACTGATGGAAATTTTGGAGAATGTGCTGTCAATTGAAAAAATGAAACACCTGCAAGAACTTGGAGTGAATACAGGTAACGCATCAATGACTTGGATGTTATATCCTTATGAGGAAGGGAAACAACCACAATTATCTTTACGAGAGTGGAAAACTTTCAAGGAACCGTTCAGAAAAGAACATTGTATTCCTGCATTTACTTTTCTTGACATCTTGGAACTGTTACCAAAAGAGATAAAAACAGGAACGGATACTTATTGGATTACAATGTACTTTAGTGACAATTGTTGGCATATATGTTATTCCATGTCTGACGAGTTTGATTATTATCAAGAATTTTTATCTTGCTCATTAATAGATGCAGCTTATGAAATGCTATGTTGGTGCGTTGAGGAAAGATTAATATCATAAAGATAAAACGGAATTAATTAAAAACGAATTAGAAATGAATGATGGAGTTCACTTTGACCAAAATGGTAACGAGGTAATCGTAATCAATGGATTTGAATATTCACGAGAAGAATTTGATTCCCTTGTGAATATATGTGGAGATTGCAATATATAATAACAAGAAAGTAATGAGTAAAACAACAATTTATTACCTATTCCTAGTAGTAATGTATATGCTGCTAGGATAGGTGGAAAGGAGAGATATGAAACATACAGTAGAAGATGCAGCGAAGGAAGCGGCAGAATATTGTTATGAATGCCAATACGATAATAGCTTAGAAATGAGGTTGGTTAAAGAGGCATTCAGACAAGGTGCCGAATGGCAGTCAAAGCAATCGCCTTGGATAAGTGTTAAGGAACGGTTGCCAGAGCCTAACAAGATTGTCCTTTGCAGAATGGTATCAAATGGAGCGATTGTTAGTGGCTATATCGTTGTTTCATCCGGGAGATCGCCATACGTTGCGACAGACGGAGGATTTGAATTTGAGGATTGGAACGACTACGAGTGTGACATGTGGATGCCCATTCCTTCTTTCGATGATATACTCGAAGCCAACAAGGATGTGCTGGAACGGATTAAACAGAAAGGAGATTGAACGGTATGAAAGTCAAGAACGGAATAATAATAGACGGAGTGCTACATGAATTGCGAGTTGGAATATGTGATGAGTGCTCATTACAAAATGAGTGCGATGATAGTTCAGAAATCATTTGCGATATAGCTTACGAAAACCAAAACATGGACCAGTGCTTTGTCAGTCGTGGGAAAATAACAGATATTAAGATAGATAAGGAGGAAAAGAAATGAAACAGGTATTGTCATTCAAGCAAATGAAGCATTTACAAGAACTTGGATTATACCATATCTACACCTTGCAGGATATTCTCGATAAGCTGCCTTGCTTTATTGGCAATCAAGTGCTTACCATCCAAAAACTTGCGGATAGCTATACGTGCTTGTATATGGAATCTTATAAGATTACAGAGAGTAAAGAACTCATTGATGCAGCATACGATATGTTGTGCTGGTGCATTGAAAACGGATATGTTAAAGTTGGGAAGAAGGAATAACAATGAAAGCAAGAATAAAAAGAAAAATACAAAAAAGACCATTCCTATACAATGTAGGACAAGTTTTTAAGGCTTGTGATTGGCTTACTGAAATTCAGCGTGGAAATATAGTTTGGCATCGGTATCATTCATTCGGTACTATTACTAAGCGTTATGTTTAAATAAATGATTAAACAATGAAAGCAAGAGTAAAATCAACAGGAGTTTTGGTAGATGTAACTCCCCAATTAAACATCAACTCTCAACATAGCAATGATTATTTATATGTATGTGATAACATGGTTTACAGAGAATGCGAACTTGATTTTTCAGCTATCGACTGGGAACAGAGGCGATATGAACTAGCGAAAGCTGCCATGCAAGGATTTTGCAGCAATCCACATGAACAGGTAATGAGTGCTAGTTTAAATATTACAGCAGAATGGAGTCTTGGTTTCGCTGATGCGCTAATAAAGAAATTAAAAGGAGAATAAAATTATGACCGAAGAACTTGTAACATTAGAAACAGCAAAGTTGCTGAAAGATAAAGGGATGTTTATAGATATAGAATTTCCTCCGCAATCCATTGCCCAGAAATGGCTACGTGAAACCAAGAATATTCATATATGTATATACAACTGTGCCTGTGGTTATGGATACGAAATATCTAAAGCTGACAATGGAACTCATATAGCTAGTTCTGCTTATAAAGGAACAAATGACGGAGGAAAATGGGATACCTACGAGGAAGCACTGGAAGCTGGAATACAGGAAGCATTAAAACTTATATAAAAATGAGCCTTAGGTGGCTTTGTAAAACCCATAGAAACAATGATGAAAAGAATAATTACTGTCCAAGATATGATTGACGAGTTAATGTTAGTTGTCAATAAGGATGCTGAAATAAATATTGTAATGAATACAGGAGATTACCAAACTGAATACATTCCAGATTTATATGATTTTTCCGTCATTGACTTTACTGATGTGCATCCTGATGATGGGAACTCGGAAAATAAAGTAGTAATAGAAATGTTTCGTTAAAAAGAGAAATAAATAATTTTCAAAACTGAATAGTAATGAATAAGATAGTAATCGAAGTAACTTCTGACGGATGGGAAACAACCGTAACCATTAATGGTAAGGAGTATAAAGAGAAGCATGTTGCAACAGCATTTGGATCTGAAAGTGTTGAAGGTAATTTTGAAAGCGAAGATGATATATCGGAAGAAATATATGACGCTTTAAATTCATCTTTCCCCTTTGAGTGTATGCAGGCATTGTATGCCATTGAGGATTAACGTAAAACGAGAAAAAAATGAACAAAGAAGAATTTCAGACAAAGAAAAATGATATTGATTCAAAAATAAGGGAATTGAAAAATCAGAAAATTCAGTTGGAAAAGGAATATATTGAATCCAACCAAGGATTCCCTGTTGGAAGCAAAGTCTGTATAACGGTCCCGGCTCATGAAAGGATATTAGTTCCCGAAGCGAAGAAGTTAGCCTATATTGCAGATTATGATATTGATGATAACGGAGAGGTTGTCCCCTCTTTAAGACAGTTGGATTGCAATGGGGGTATGTCAGCAATACCTTTATTTGTTAATTTAAAGAAGGCTATAATTGAATTAGTATGAAAGAAATAATAGATAAACAGATGGTTATGGATGAAAAAGAACAATTAGCCATTACTAGAATACAAAAATTCAGTAAGATAGCTAAAACAATGGGGTTGCAAGTACATTTGGGGTTTTCGGGAGGAAAAGATAGTCAGGTATGTTATGACCTTTGCAAACGTGCCGGAATACCGTTCAAAGCCTTTTTCAACCATGCCTTTGAAAGTAATATTACATTAAGTTTTATAAAAGAAAACTATCCCGATGTAATATGGAGGCGTGATTACAAATTCGGGTTCATACAAAATATATGGAAAAACCACAAATCCATCCTTCCTACTGTACAAATAGCTTATTGTTGCAAGGATTATAAGCACAATCCTAAATATGTGGATGCGTGCAGTATTACGGGAGTAAGGAAAGCTGAAAGTAGGAGTAGGAGTAATAGGACGGCATTTGAAGCGAAAAACAAAACGACTTTAAAGAAAAATAAAGAATTGTTTGATTCCTATTTTGAAGAACATTGTCAGTCTATTGGTGCCACTTCCATCATACAATTAAAGCCTATTATAGATTGGACGGATAAGGATGTATGGGATTATATCCATAAATATTCATTACCTATAAATCCCGAATATGATTATTGCAAAAGAGTTGGATGTATTGTTTGCCCGAAAGCAAATTTAAATAGTAATTACATAGGACTTATAAAATATCCAAAACTTATTGACGCCTTTATTTCTGCAAGAGAAATGAGGAATGACGTTGATTGGTTTATTAATATTGATGAAACTGATTATTCCAATGATAAATGTTATTATATATGTCGGTGGTTAAATCATTCCTTCATGCCGTTCACAAAGAAGCAGGAAGAAAGGTATAAACAGGTAAGAGAAATATATGATAAATTACATAACAAATAATTATGGCTATTATAGGAATTGACTTTGACGGAACGGTCGTGACACATGACTTTCCTAAAATCGGCAAGGATATAGGTGCTGTGCCTATATTAAAAAGATTGGTTGATAACGGACATAAACTTATTCTGTTTACCATGAGAAGTGATATTGACGAGGTGACTTCCGATGATTACGACATACACAAACAGGGAGGAAAGTATCTATCGGAAGCCGTGCAATGGTTTACGTACAACAACATTCCCCTGTTCGGTGTAAACGAGAATCCTGAACAGCACACATGGACCACATCACCCAAACCTTATTGTCACATATACATTGATGATGCGGCATTGGGATGTCCGTTGAAATATAACGTGAACTTATCAAATAGACCATTTGTTGATTGGATGGAAGTAGAAAACACTCTTATAAAAAGAAAACTTATATGAAAGTAGGATTGATTGATGCGGATTTATTAGATAACGGAACCACATTCCCCAATCTTGCCATAATGAAAATGTCCGCGTTCCTTAAATCAAAAGGTATTCATACGGAATTATTGATGGATGGAAACAATATTGATTCCTATGATGTTATTACCGTATCAAAGGTGTTTACATCCACAAACGAACCAAGTTTCATACATGGATATAAGGGAAGTGTGATGTATGGGGGAACGGGATGGTATATGGGAAATGCTCATGATAACAGCTTCAATGATATAAGATATGAGGATTTGCACGATCTTCCTAATACAAAACTGTTTAACGGTTTGTTATGGGGAACACAGATGCCCGATTATCATATATATGATTCCTTTATTGAAACGATAAAGCGAAAAGGTAAATTGAAGGCGTATCATTCGTCCTATACCGATTTTTCCATAGGATTCCTTACAAGGGGGTGTTTCAGAAAATGCCCGTTTTGCGTAAACAGAAACGAAAGCAAGGTATTCAAATATTCGGAGTTGTCCGATTTCCTAGACAGCGACAGAAAGGTAATATCACTTCTTGATGATAATTTCCTTGGATATGCAGGATGGGAGGATGACCTTACAGAGTTGCAAGCAACCGGGAAACAGTTTCAGTTCAAACAGGGTCTTGACATAAGACTTCTTACTCCTAACAGGGCTTCCATGTTATCTAAGAGCAAATATTACGGTGACTTTATATTTGCATTTGACAATATAAAGGACAAGGATGTTATTTCAAGAAAACTTGATTTATGGAGAAACATTACAGACAAGTCAACCAAACTTTATCTGTTTTGCGGATTTGGAATCGGTACAAGCAGAGAGTTGCTTATAAAAGACATTCTTGAACTGTTTGAAAGGATAGAGATACTTATGAGATACAAATGTCTTGGATATGTCATGAGATACAAGGATTACGCTCTTCATCCCATGTCAAACATATATGTGCAGATTGCAAGATGGGTAAACCAACCCAGTTTCTATAAGAAAATGTCATTTAGGCAATTTTGCGAGTTAAACCAAAAGGGAGTACAGAAAGAATGTATGTCTATGAGAACATTAAAATCCATGTATGACGAATTTCCTGAATACAAAAGTAAACTTGACCATTATTTTAACATGAAATATGAACAATTTTAAACTATATATCGCTCGTGACGAAGGCAAATGGGATGAAGATGTACAAACAACAGGAGAACTGAACCTGTTTTATGATACCCCAGAACTTCTGTTTAACGTAAAAGACAGGACATCATACTGGGGAAATGCCCGAAAGATAGCGAATATTCCCTCTTACATGTATCCTCAAGTCAAGGATAAAGAGTGCTATGTTTTCAATAATCTTGAATTATACAAAAGTTTTAACTAATAATAGAGAGGATAGGCAGTTAGCCTATCTTCTCTTTTCGTATTTTCTTTTCATTTTTCTTCTTTCCACCCGTGTCATTCCCATGCTTTGAGCAATACCGAACAGTATTTCCTTTTCTGAATCGTTAAGCATATCATATACTTCTTCTTTGCTTTTTCCGCTAATCATAGCCATAAAAATCTTTTTCATAATGATTTATTTTAGTTTTTTCTTACAACAATCGCAAATCTCGTCTTTTATAGGTTTTGTAAATAAAGCACCTACATATCCTGCAAGGTATCCGGCTTCTTCTGATGAAGGCTTTATGCCATAATGATCAATTATATGACCAATCATGTGCTGTTTTTCATGCTCCAGTGTATTCATAAATTCTTCATCAGACGTACTGTGACTGATAATAATTACAGTGCACTTATTGTTTGAATACGTTACACCGTAATTGTATTTTTCAGTCTTTATCTTATCCGTTATCCTGTTCAGCAAATGAAAAGGACAGCCAATATATTCCAGTCTGTATATCGCTCTTAAATAAGAGTATTTATCCACAGAATAGAATACATCAACCGTCCAATCATATTCCTCAATGTATAGTCTTTGTCGTACCATAGCAATCAGATATAATCCTCCCAAGAGAAAGGTGTTCCACAGGCTATACACTTTGCATAATACTCGTCAAGAGCACGGGTAGGGCTTCCGTCAACATCGTCAAGATAGTCTTTTACAAACATACAGGCATATTGCTCATTGACTATGGATGAACCCATATAGTCGGCACGTACCATATTCAATACATAAACCTTGTTGTATTCCACATCATTCTTCAACTCAACATTGAATTGCTTCATCAATGCTTCTACTTGATCCTTATCATACGGGTGTATTTTGTTACCGTTCCTGTCTTTCATTTTAGAAACGGCATATTCACACAATTTCTTTGAGAAATTCCATCCATGTTCTGCAAGATATTTTTCCATTCCCGAAGGAAGTTTCTCATATACATCTAATCTCGTTCTTTCCATAGCTTTTGTTTTTAAAAAGATAGCCCGTAGCAAACCACTACGGGCTTAAACCAATTTAATTAGCGTCTACGTCTAGCGTAAGGACCAGTACCTTTGACTCCGCGTCTTTCTCCGTACTCATCATCGTCATCCCAAATACGCCCGTCATCGTCCATTCTTCTACGCATTCCACGCTCACCGTAACGTCCATCCATTTCTTCCATAGCGTCACGATAGCCTTCTTTATACGCTTTTTCTAATTCCCGGTCCATATCTTCACCTTCAAAGCTACGGCCCATTCCATATACTTTCCAACCCATAGTGTTTATTTTTTATTGTTGTTATTATTATTGTTTACATGTTGCACGTCAGGCAATTTGATACCAGAAGCAGCAAGTTGTGCAAGTATATCCTTTATCTGTGACAATTCACCTTTAAGTTCCTTCATCTCCTTGTCCTGCTGTGCCTTTTCGGCAAATGCAGGATTCAACGCTGTAAGCATCTCATCGCAGCTTTTTATTACTTTCTGATGGTATTCCACAGATTCCACAACCCTTACACTACTTATTTTCATTGCTTCTATCTCAGCATTGATGGCATCCTTGCTTTCCGATACAACCACATTCCCGCCTACTTGGGAAAAGTCTGCTATACTAAGATTGGCTGGCAACTTTTGAAAATCAAGAGTATCATCTCCAACCTTAACTTTCACATCCACAACCATTTCATTTTGCGGAAGAGGATATGCTGTATATCCGTTCTGATATTTAGGAACAGGATTTGAAACACTTACCACAGTGCCCACATCACATCTTGGGTTTTCCCCTTTATGCAATATGAAAAACTGCTGTCCTTGTCGTATTGATTGAAACATACTTATTCTAACTTTTTAATATCATTTTACAGTGCTTCTAGCCTGTGCGGCAGTAGCAGGTGCAACGATATGATTAACTACTTGAAATATCCCATTACATTTGTCGTAATAGACAAAGTATTTATTTCCTTGTGAAATCTCACTTGATGGCATTTGATCTCCAGAACCGTTTACCAAAGGAACTTTACTTGTCGTGGTTGACGGAGTGTTTGTCAATGTAGTAGCCACAGAAACAAGGTAAGCGTCAGATCCGGCAGCAGGAACATGGTTTACACTCAGAAGTAAGATACCTTGATTAGGTAATCGTCTGAACAGACATGGACTAATACCGTATATAACTTCGGAATTTGTTGTATCTGTTGTAACAGAAGAAGTTCTTATAAAAGGTATCCCTCCAAAGTCTAGCCTATGTACTCCTCTGAAACGGTTAGCAGTATAGCCAGCCATATAAGGATTAAAAAAATAACTCATAACTTTTCCCTTTCTTTAAAATTTTATTATATTTGCATCGGGATAGATAGGAGTGATCAGCCTATTGAAAAGGGTTCGCTAACGCCCTTCCCTCTTTTTTTTATGTTAGCATCACTAAAACTAGTTAGCAATGACAAACGAAGAATTTATTAAGAGCATCTCCTTGGAAGGAGAAATTTGGAAGGACGTAATCGGATATGAAGAAACATATATGGTTTCTTCATATGGTAGAGTTGTGTTTAAAGAACGTTTTAGAGATAATGGCAATGGTGGATACGTTATGCCACCAAAGCTATGTCATTTAATGGAAACGAAATTTGGATACTTACAAGCTCGCCTATATAAAGATAATAAAGAGAAAAAATGCTATGTTCATAGATTAGTTGCATCTGCACATATATCTAACCCTAATAATTATCCCATAATAGACCATATTGATACCAACAGGAAAAACAACAAAGTATCTAATTTAAGATGGTGTAATTCCTCTATGAATGCTCTAAATCCAATAACAAGAAAAAGAAACTCTTTATCTAAAATTGGAAATAGAAAAATTATTCTAGCAAACAGTAAATCTGTTGTTCGTATCAATCCAAGTAATCCTAATGATATTAAGATTTATGAATCACCCACTTTTGCTAAGAAAACAGAAGGATATAACCAAGGTCATATTTCCGCTGTATGTTTAGGTAAAAGAAAGTATCATAAAGGATATAAATGGATGTACCTATCCGATTACGAAGCCCAATTCAATAAGTCAAAGAACTCTTAACTAAACTTTAGCAATTGCAACCACAGTTGTCACCAGCAGCATAACCTGCACCAAAACCAGCCATGAATGGATAACCATATCCATAACCGCAATTTGGATTAGGCACTATATAGGATGGAACCGGGCACGGAGCCTTAAGTTGTCCAACTATATTTGCAGTCTGGGCCTGTTGAGAAGCAGCCAGAGCCAAATTGCTGTTTTCCTGTCTCAGAGCATCAATCTTGTTTTGCATTTCACGCATTTCAAGCTGACAGAACTTGTCATTGATGATTGCGCTTTGAGCATCAATCTTAGCAGATATGATGTTGAACTGAGTGTTTGCATTGCTAGTCAGAGTGTTGGTCTGCTCTACAGTAGCCAATCGGCTATCGCATCCTTGACGTTCAATAGCTGTACGGATATCGCAGCAGCAAGAAGCAAGCTGAGAACCGATAGCTGCACTATTGGACTGAATTGAGTTGATGATCTGTTGAGAGGAAAGACCTACCTGGTTACCAACTTGCTGAATCTGTCCTTGAATTTGGCAGATAGCATTCTGCAACTGTTGAGTAGAGCAGTTCAAAGAGCTAGCCAACTGGTTGATAGCTGTTCCGTTTCCTTGAATAGCATTCATCAACAATTCACGTCCTGCTTCATTGTTCAATTGAGCAGGGATTCCGTTTGCTCCATTGCCAAACCCGTTACCGAATCCGTTACCACCCCACAGGAAGAAGAGCAGGATAATCCAGATCCACCAACAACCAGCACCACCCCAAGCGTCTTGATTGTTTTTATTGCTCATAAGAGCGGCAACCATATTGGGGTCTAATCCTTTATTCTGCAACAGTGCAGGAATCATTGACATAATACCTGCGCTTTCTCCAGCGGCAGGATTGTCGAACATAAAAATTTTGTCTGAACCCATAATATTGTAATTTAATGTGTGTGTATTATAACTCCCGTAAAGACTGTGCACTCATCTTTACGAAAGTAAATTTACAACATGGATGGTCTAAACAAAAATAAAAATTTCGTAGTATAACTTATTGTGTTTCAGATAGTTTAAACTTGTTAAAATAAGTTATTTTCTTGTATGTTGCTTTTCCTATTCGTATATTAGCGCAATAATTTTAAAATAGAGGAATTGAAGATGAAAGAATTAAAAAAATGGAATAATAATCCAATAAAGATTACGTATTTAATACCTAGTGGAAACAAGTACGCTTATATAAAATTAGGTGACACTGTTGATCTGACGAACGGAACATATAAAATAACCGCTTTGGATAATGAAGAAAACATTTTCCAAGCGGTTAATATGGAGAATAAAGATGATTGTGTTACAATGTATGCGTATGAGGTTGTCTAGCTTTTAGTCTTGTATTTACCCCTTGACTTCTTTGGACGTATAAGCCCGTTGTTTTTAAGAGCATCCAATGTTTCTTTCAAATAAACGGGCTTTGTCATTCCTTGTACTCTCACGGGAGAGAGAAGTGGTTTGATAGGGTGAAACTTAGTTCCTTTATATGTAAGTCTTGCAAATTCCGTATCGCTTACATCGAGATACTTTATGGCATTTTCTCTATCGAAATAAGACGGTATAATAGTAGATTTGTTTATCGCATCAGTGATAAACTCAAACTGATCGGCATTGACATTTGAGTTTCCGCTTTTCAATGCTAGAGATATTCCGTCAAGTAAGGAAGCTAATATAGTGTTATAATTCATGCCCATGACTTACTCGATAGATGATATGTTTGCTGTTCCCGTAACACTCACCTTGCTTCCCGGTGTGACTGAAAAATATTCCACCGTTCCTGCCGGGAGAAGCATTCCTGTTGGTGATATTCTGCTTGATCTGCTTTTCGTTTCCTGTACCAATGAGATACGGCATCCATCCGATGTCGCTACTCTTATAAGGTTTGACAATGCTGTGTATTCCTTGTCGGTTACATCTTCCGATGCTGATATTCTTGCAGCTACGATACCTTTTAACGCTTCATCCTTTGAAGCGTTTTTGGTGGAGAAATACCCACCTATCTGTTGTTTATCATTGTTTTCCATATCCTTTCAAGTAAGATTGTTTCACACTTTCGGCAAACTCGTTCAGCTTTACATAATCCGGGTCAAGTTTGTTTAAAATACCTTTTCTGAGAGCCGCTTCTTCCTCACCGTTGGGAAATTCATCCTTTATGGCGGCATCTACCGTTTTGTCGTATGATACAGGGTTCTTTACACGCTGTACATCGGCTTTCCACTTTTTGACGAACTTTTCCTGTACAATATTTCCCATATCGTCCGTTTCGGGTTCGTCAACTTGTTCAATGTTTAAATGAACATTGCTATATCCAGTGCCTAAATCAAAGATAAAGGCAGGCTTCTCGTCAAAAATCAAACCTCTTTCCATAGTTTAAATATCTAATGTTCCATCAAAATAATAACCCCTATTGAATTTTATGACAACATCTTCCAATGGTAAAAGGCTTTTGTCTACTTGGGAAAGGAATGCTCCTAATGTTTCGTATCCGCCTTTCACAAAGCATTTTTCTCCTTTGAACAGTATCTGCATTCTTACCCATGTACTATTGTCCTTCTTTGTAGATGGTCTTACATCAAAATCAAGAATGTCTATATGCTCATCGACAAGTTTGTCTATCTTTATATCCTTTCCGTCAAACTTTCTTGACACTCTTATATTTAAGTCACTAATCTTTGTCATGTGGCTATTATTATTAACTAAAACTTTATTAATTAAGTTTTTAGAATCACAGTGCATCAACATACCCATATAACTCGTAATTGATTTTGGGTTATTACGTTTTGACGCAAAGTTTTTCTTTATTCTCTTTCTTATTTTGGTATGACCGGGAGTAAAGACAAATCCACCGAAATCTATCCCTTCTGAAACGGGGAATATCCTGTAATTTTTCTTCATCTCCAACTTTTTTTCATACCACAGGTAATTTCTTATCCTCCACAGCCATTCATGCAACTGTTTCTTGTCGTGGGATAATATCACCATATCATCGGCAAATCTGAAATAATGCTTTACTTTGAACTGCTCCTTTATAACATGATCCAAAGACCTTAATACCAAATGGCTTCCTATCTGAGCGTCAGGATTGCCAATAGCCAGACCTTTGTTGCTGTAATTAAGCGTATTCATAAGCCATAACGCATCCCTGTCTTTCAAGTCTTTGCTATATGCCTTCTTGTAAACGCTGTGTCTTACGGACGGATAAAACTTCTTAATATCCATTTTCAAAACGTATATTTTTCCGTTTTTGTCCATTTCAAGCAATGTCCGTTTCATCTTTCTCACAAGGGAATGCTTTTTAACCTTACTTGTAATACCCCTTTTGGGCAGACAGTTATATGAATCAAGTGTAAGGCTTTTTGTCCATCTGTCCATCATGGGTACCAAAAGGCTGTGCTGGATAATCCTGTCCGGGTAAAACGGGAGTTTGTGTATCTCCCTTACCTTTCCTGCATCAGTCACTTTCTCTATCACCTCATACTTGCTTACATGGTATGATTTGTCTTTGAGCATCTGATAAACATTCTGATGATATTCATCCTTATGTTTCTCATAATCCCTCACACCCCTGTGATTCCTCTTTCCTTTCTTTGCCTTTTCAGCAGCAGAGATAATATTATCCATACTGCCTATCGTTTCAAAAATATTATTCAATCTTTTCATCTTACGTGCTTTTCTTTGTCCGTTGAGCCAAAGATAACTAACTTTCCATATACCTACAACTGTAAATGTACTAATAAGTTCCCATTCTCAAACAATGGGTTGTCTTGACATTTTCCATCTTCCTGACGAGGCTTCTGTATAGCAGTAATTTTTTTTAGCACGTTAGCTGCCACCGATGTTCGTGTTCGCATTCGAAGGGGCATTGTTCGCATTACCATTCCGCAGAGAACAATTGTCGTTGTCCGACTTACCACCAAAGTAAACACCACCATTCTACAGACCGCCTTTTTTCAACTAACCGCCTTTGACAGACTTATTTAACTTTGCTGACGCATTTGGTTAGATTTTTAATTATGCAAACTTAAACATTATTAATATATTTTGCAAGTTTTGGGAGGGGGATTTTTCACTTCGTGAAAAATTAGGGTTGGGTTATTGTACAACGAAAGCCGCCACCGATGTTCGTGTTCACATTCGAAGGGGCACCGGACGCACTACCAAGCCGCAGAGAACAAGAGCCGTGGTCCGACCGACCACCAAAGCAAACACCACGCCTTCCAATCTTACCCGAACCTGCATTTCCCGTAAACCAGTTGTAATGGCATTCCCCCGTGTGAAGATTGCTTCCCTTGACCTCTCCAATAAGAGAGTTCTTAAAGTTCTTCGTTATGTATCCTTCACCTCTAGCCATAGAACCGACAAATTCATATGTATTCTCAAAACCGTAAGATTCCCCAGGATTCTTTTCTGTGGCTACATTGTCCGTAGTCAGATTGTTCACGTCATAGGTCTGATAGATGTCTATGGATGTAGAATCGTGCATGACACAATCTATCCCACTGTACCACATCCATATATCTCCCCACCCGGCAATACGTCCGCGAATGATAGGCTGTGTGAAGCATATCTCTATTTCACGGTTTGTAACTGCCGCATTGTCAGGAATACTCCATCCGCTAGTTACAGTTGCATTGACAAACTTGGCTACGATACCCGACATCTCCCCGTCAGCCAATCCGTTATGACCTTGGAAGTTGTAGTATTTGTATTTTGTGCTTTCATATTCAAACTCGGTGTCGGGAGCGACATTGTGTTCCTTTGCGTATGACATGGCAAGCTGCGCTTCAAACATCTTCATGCAAGGACGGTAGTTGTTTATAAGCTGTGAAAAATTGTAAGCAGTTCCTGTTTCTGATGCTTTAAATCCTTGCCCGTTCATCTTGTAATACACATAAGTCTGACCGTCCGCCTTCTTGAATCTGACGCCTGTCATTTTCCCCCAGCTTGACGCATCGGGGGCTGAATCGTTGGATGATATTCCTTTTCCGCAAACAGACTGTGCGTGTAGGTCTTTTGTTCTAAACTTAATAAAGAGAAGCGTACACCACACTTCAAGGTCAAGGGCGAAGGCATTGGCATAAGGATAGTTCTTCGTAATGTCCGGGTTCTTTGCCCTGGCGTATTTCTCAAAATCAAAACGTGATACATTTGTCGTAGGCCATCCATTTCCTTCCATTATGTTTACGCCTAGATTTCCTACTGATGTTGCTCCTTTTACCGTGTTGTCAAAAATAGATCTCTGCTTCCCATCCTTTATCGTGGAGTAACCGATACTCATTCCGAACGGTTTTATCTCTATGGCCGTATCGCCACCGTATGTAAACGGAGCGTCACTGACTAGCCTTCTTTCGTATGTATCATCCGTTCCTCCGTTGATTATCCAGAAAGGCTTGGTGTTTACAAGCATAATATCGCTTCCGTCATCTGTTACATCAGTTCCGTCAATAACAATATTTGACGGGCTACCGTCAGCCATTTTGAAGAAATTGGTCTGGTCAAGGAATCCTACTACCTTACCGTCCTTTACCTTTGCCGCACGGAAAGAGTTGAGGATAGGATGTGATGTCTTGAACTCTTCCTTTCCTATCCATGTCTGAAATACAGGGTCTGTCTGCCCTCTTCTCATCTCCACTCCATATATGTTCCCCTGCTGCATCTTTATCTGTTCGAGAAGCGTTTTGTAGTCATTGGTGAAATCATTTGTGGATAACTCCTTACCGTCCACCTTGTCTACCTTCTTGTCTAGGGCTGTTTTCTGTGCGGTGGATACGGGCTTTTCGGCATCGGACGTATTGTCCACATTTGACAGACCTATATTGTCTTTTGTTATATTGACATTTCCTGTCCTGTAAGACTGTTCGGCATTACCTTTCACGCCTATGACGGTATTCTTCTGTGCGCCTTCCTGTATCCCGTCAAGTTTGGTTTTTAACTGGGTAGTAAAGTTGTTGTCGGTATGAACATAGTTTTCGTCCATTACCATGCCTTGTCTTATCTTGGACACCGTGACGGATTTGTTCTCTTTAGGGCTTCCCGTCACACATGGTATCATCTCTTCTCCCGTAGCGGTCTCAACGGGAGGCATCTGTGAAATTTTAAGATTATCTTCCATTATATTATTCCGTTAATATTAAACCATCGTTTTCAAGCAATATGCTGTATCCATTTTCAGTGATTACGGTATTCCGAAGAACCTCTAGCGTTATCCTTGAATCAGCAAGCTTCCATGAATTGTCAGAAAACGGCATATACCCGTCTTTCTTTACAGACAGCGACATCGTGCCATTTGCCATACCCCGTACTTTTACTGTACCGTCAGACAACGTTTTGTACTGTACGCCTCCCACCGTGACCGTTGCGTCCTGTATGGGTGAGCCTGATACGTCCACCACCGTTATCGTTACGATAGCCTTCGGTATATAGTAGTCAATCAAATCCTGCTCGGTGAATCCGTCATTCTGTTTGGTGGGAACTGAATCGAAACCGATGGAGTTGTAGAAAGCTGAACTAATCCATCCGCTATTATGGTCAGTATTGCTAAAGAATACAGGAGTTTTAGTTTTATCACCTGTCACATCATTGTTTACTATGGTGATTATTTGCTTTTTGTTTAACAAAGCGGAAACTATTGTAGATTCATTCAGTGTTCCATCAATATAGGTCTTGCCGTTTGAGTTCCTACTATTATAAGCAATACTACCTTTGTCATTGAATACGGCAAACAGCCAAGGTTCAGTAGTATTCAGTCTTTGGTCATAGATAAACTTTCCATCAACAAACGGATTAATAGTAGTAAACAACACCTTAACGCCATGCTGTAAGTTCTGTATTTGCCCATAATCATCTACCCCATCAGTTACTAGGGCGTTGGGATATCTAGGTATAAACTCTATTGTTACATCCATATCTCCTGTACTTCCTGTAACTCCTATGGCGTTATACAATGAAGTGGTTCCTTCGGGATAGGTTAATGTCACCTCATGCTCCCCGTTGTCAAAAGTATAAAATCCGCCATTTCTGTTTACCAAACTAACTTGTCTGCCATCAGAAAGACCTGTAACCTTAAACTTATGCGTTGGGTTAGAGTTTGCCGGAACTATGTTTACCATGCTATCTGTGGTGGATAGTTTTTTAGTAATATGAATAATTCTGTTATCTGTAACAGTAACATTTGCTCTATCGGGTAGAATATTAGTGCTAGCAATATCATACCCTCCCACACCGCTCATTGCCGCGAACATGAAATTGTTAAGTTTCAGAGGTCTGTTGTTTCCGCTATGGTCTTGCAGGTATGGATTGGCTTTTAGTATCTCGTTTGTGGGAACGGATTGTTTTGTAGGTATTTCTTCTACCACAATATTGCAATCCACGTCATTCACATTATCACCTGCCAAATAAAATCCATGATAAGATGTGTTTGTTGTGCTACTGTTCCTGTATTCAGGTATGTCATATTCTCCATCAGACGTTATCTGAATATTATCATATCCAATCCTTCCTTTAATAGTGAAACCTGTTGGCAATCCTGTTACACGTATTTTATAAGATTCTACATATTGTAACGGTTTTACAATTATTTGCCAAAATGCAATATTATTGTTATTTGTAGGTGTATGGGTTATTATACACTTATTTATAGCATTATCATAAGTTAATTTTCCACCATTGCCAACGAAAAGATTTGCATAGGTAACACCAGGAATATATGTATCCACAGGCTTTGACATATCATACCAAAATACCATATGTTCCTTAATCCATTTTTCTATCACCTTGTTTATATCGGTTTTTCCTGTACCTGCCGATTTTACAAGTCCAAGTTTTCCTATGTTAAAAAAACCTATCTTTCTCATATTTCTCTCATTTTAATCCACTCATCAGATAAAAGAAGCTTCTCAAACTCTCTTGTGCCAGTGTCGTATGTGTCGTAAGGGAAAGGGTGTTCCGTTTCGTCATCCGGCAACGTCATAGGCATCACTTCCATGACCTTCTCGGTATGGATCATATAATACAGACCGTCTGTCGATTGTCTGAAAACGGACAGATCATCTTCCGAAAACATAATCTCGGCATCTATTTTTGGTACTATGGAAAACTGCATATTATGAATTTTATCTATTATCGCAAAGATAATTAAAAATAGTTAAACGTATTGGTTGCATACGGTTTTATGTCGTATATTTGCTGAAAATTTAAAAAAAACATATCTATGAATGTATTAAGTTTATGTGACGGGATAGCTTGTGGACGTATTGCACTAGAAAGAATGGGGTATAGAGTGGAAAAGTATTACGCAAGCGAAATAAATGAACCGTCTATCAAGGTTGCATTGGATAATTACCCCGATATAATTGAATTGGGGGATATTAGAAACTGGAACAAATGGAATATACAGTGGGAAGATATTGATTTGCTGATTGGCGGAACACCATGTCAGGATTTCTCACAGTTAGGGAAAGAGAAACTGAACTTCGATGGCGAGCGTTCGGGATTATTCTTTGAATATGTCAATATACTCAACCATATCAGACAGTTCAATCCTAATATAAAGTTCATGCTCGAAAACGTGAAGATGAAATCCGATTGGGCTGATTTGATTTCGTCACATCTTGGAGTAGACTATGTGTATATCAACAGTTCCGATTTCTCCGCACAAATGAGAGCAAGATACTACTGGTGCAATTGGGAAATACCTGCATGGAAGGACAAGGGAATACTGTTCAAGGACATCATTACGGACGGGTATGTGAAGAAAGACAAATCATGGTGTATGCTTGAATCATGGAACAGGTTTGCCAAGAACCCCGAATCGTTGTTAAGAAGATATAAAAAATCACTTACACCGTTGATATTCAACTCACCCGACTGTAATCCAGAAAAAGGTTTCAGAACGCCCAATATTACGGAAGCAGAAAGATTACAGACAGTTCCCGAAGGATACACCAAGTCGGTACAACCACATATAGGCATGGGGCTGTTAGGAAACGGATGGACAGTAGATGTGATTAGTCATATTTTAAAAGGATTAAACAATGAACGCAATAGTTAGTCATATATTCGCATTCCTTTGCGGATGATCGTTTGTCATACTTGGTGCTATTTATATTGGAACAAAAGGAGATTGAATGGAATAATAGACGGGGTGCTAAATGAATTGTGCGATGGAATGTGTGTAGAGTGTGATAAGTGCTTTATTAATCGTGGGAAATTAACCGATATTAACTCCCCCTTACTGATAAACGGTAAGGGGGAGGATTGTGGTTATAAACTAGGGCCCATAGAAAGAAGCAATGTACTATCTTTATATGCAGCACTGTTAAGGCTTACCCATACTCTACAACTGCCCGATTGAATCAGTTCCGATGATATTAATATTCTCACCTTCTTGTCAATGCTGGAATTGGCGGATACTGAAAAATCCTCTATTGTTTCTCTTGATTCACCTATAACCATAGGATCTTCAAATTTCTTACTTGCAAACCTAGACATACAACTATTATTACGGAAAGAAATAGAGCTACTCGAACCGTTTCTCACTCTTACGGTAACTTCAATATATCCCATAACGGATGGCATCACTCCACCAATTATTGTTATGCTTACGTAAGAACCAACTATCTCTATATCTCTTTTACTTACCATTGGAACAGTGTATGCTATATGAGCAATATCGGGGTCATCCTGCTTCAATATAGCTGTACTAAGGAAAGGATAAACTTCCCAATCCCCAGCAGTCATACCCCACGAGTTTACAGTCACCATAGCGTATCCTGTTCCTATCTTCTTGTCGGCAGTAACACGTCTGGACATCTGACTGGTCTTGTGCTTAACGTAGACACCGAAATAGCAATCGGCTATCTCTGCAAAGTCACCCATGTTAAGATAATCAGTATCATGCCCTTCGGATGGCATCATTATAGCCGCAGAACAGACAAAATTACTACTTGTAAACTGATTGGTAGCAGTGTCCGGGCATGAGAACCCACTTATCGGTGCACTGGCACGATGATTGTACCCGTTAAAGTCGGTAAGGCGAAATGGAAACTTTCCTCCTGTAGGTGGAGTATATTCCCATCCGTTCATGCTTCCATCAGCGTGTTTTGGTGCATCCCAGTATCCTGCCATTTGAAAAGGTTTGACACCACAGTTCCCATCCCATCCTTGCCACCACTTTTCATTCTCACCCGGTGCAAGGCTTTCGTAACGCACAGGCTTGTACCGTGCCCACGGGTTTATTTTCCCGTGGGTGTTTGCACAAGCGTATCCTAAATCATAATCCCCATTCACACTGCCTATGCCAAGAGTGGCGTAAACGTCACTAGCAAGGTTTATCGGGGCTGTAATCTTTCCGTTAGAATGACTCATAATATTTTTTTATTTATTAATTGTTAATTCCTAATCTCTTTTCCAATTCTTTCACTCTTTTCTTTAATCTTGTAACCTCATCATCAACTTCCTGCAAACCTTTCCATACAACAGGGATAAGTCTTTCATAATCTATGGTATAGTAGTCATTGAAAGCGTCTTTCACCCACTGACTATAACCGCCGGAAAGCAAATCCTGTGCGATAAGACCATAATTCCAGTTATCATGGTTGAACACTTCGGAATTTTCCTTGGCAATAGCGTTCCAGTGATACTTCACACTCCGGAATTTACGGATAATACCCATAGCATCATAACCCTGAATATCGGTTTTCAACCTTATATCGGAAGAGGATGCCTTGGCAGTAACAGCTCCGTTTGCAATAATATTAGCACTACTTGTAATATTCTTTCTCGCATATATTCCCCCTTCAGTTGATATTGCAGTAGCTGCATTAAAATCAGTATTATCTCCATTTTCAACATAAAATCTCTTTCCCCCGAACACTCTTACCCATGCACTGTCTTGCATATATATTCCGCCACCATAATCCTGATGATACCACCCTGAATTTCCTGTACTTCTGAACCAACCGCTGCATTGAATGGAATTGGGGAGTTTTAAATATACATTTGCAGAACCGTTCACACTAACCCCAGCACCCGTATGGGAAGCGTTGTGGTCCTGTATGTAGAACGTTCTGGCAGTAGTCCACACATCCGCACTAGAAGCCCTACTGTCAGCCAGCGTGGAAGCACCTCCAGCCGATACAGCCACAGACGTATTGGATGTGGATTGCAGATTTTCCCATGCAGAAACATTGCACCCATAATAAAGATATTGGTATTCAATGTTTGCATTGTGGTATGAACCAATTTGACGCACCTGCAATTCAAAATTGTTTGTTCCTACACGTACAAGGCGAATGTTATCCATTCCTTTTGCAAATGTGGGGAGATAAAGGCGTGCTGAATTTTCAACAGTTCCCACACTGCTATCAGAAGAACTAGGGCCACTTCTCATATAAAATATGGCACAGAAGTGATAATTCCATACTTCTGACTGTGCATGATTTCCATAGGCATACCATATCCTTCCCCAAACCGTTACTGACTTATATGGTCCGGTTCCCGATTCAGAACAAGCGAATATCTTTTTCCAACCATTATCTTCACCACCTAGAGCAAATCTTACTGCATAACATCTACCTATATTGTAATTTCTAGGTAAGAAATTAAGATGCCAATTGTCTAGCATATCCGCATTTAAATTAGAGTTCAATGTTGTAGACGAGCACTGATACGGTTGTGTGCCTGTGCCTACGGTGGACACGAACCTGCTCGATTCAACATAATTACCTATAAAAACCTTGTTATCTTCCAGTACGATATTGCATAATACATTATTGCTTGAATTTCTTGAATCAATATAAGCATAGGAACTTCCACCGCCCAATACCAACCGTCTAGCCGAATCCCAGTTTGCAGCTAAATAATTAGTATGGGCAGTAATAGCACCATGAGTATCCAAATTTCCATTTCTCACATTCAACCACATGGCGTTGTTTCCCTGCGTTACCGTTTGTCCACTGATTGTGGGATACCAACCTATACCATACCAAGAACCGAAACGCAAGTTTGCATCGGTTGAGGAAGCTGCATCTCCGCCACCGTGAATCCAAACACCCGTAGTTTTAACCACTCTAGTACTCCAACCCATATTAAAGCCTTTGGTATTGTTCATCGTTAAATCCCCTGTCATGGTGTCACCTGCTTTCTTTACGTAACGTCCGTCAGCAATAGATGCGTAGTTTTCAGTATGTAACAATCTATGCCATGCAGACGTTATCTTATTAGTACCATCATGTTTTCCTCTAAAAAACAAGTCTGCACTAGTTCCTCCTATCTGTAATGCAGCAAATTTATTGGAATCCCATAAGTTAGCTAATAATCCATATCCAGCAAAAGGGGCATTATTTGTAGTTTGTTCTGTTGTTCTTATTTCCTTAATTGCTCTTTCAGAATAAGTATTTAAGTCAAAAGTACCATCACTCCTACCTACACTTAACAAGAACCTTTCAGCGTGAAATCCGTCAAGAAGGTCTGCATTAAGATTGACATTTAAAGTAGTAGACACGCATTGATAGGGTGATGTTCCTTGTGGTGCTTTTGCTATGAACCGTCCTGTATTGTAAAAGAACATATTTGCATCCCCTGCTTCCAATGAATCATGCTTGCTGACAGCAAGTCCATATCCGGGAACAAATGTATCATACCATTCATGGCGTAATACTACTCCTTGGGTTGCATCATCACATCTGAACAAAATACCTTCTCCTTGATTCTTTGCAGTAGAACCTGCTGACCATATTATAAGCTGTTTGTTGTAGGTTGAATTCTTTATTGTCAGTACACCGCTCATGTTAATGCTACCTACGCCCGTCATATTTCCGCTTACGTTAGCCGTACCATCAAATGACTGCCCCCAAAGGGTACGGGAAGTGGCTAATCCTGTGGAGCTTATATAGTTAACATAACTTGCATCACTTAACCCGGAGTTAGCTTGGTTAAAGGCAAATCTCAAAGTAATATTACCCGTTGTATTGGCATTGTTAGTTGTTATGCTATCATAGTTTTGTAGTATAGTAGAAGCCCATCTTCCATACTGATTTCCACCTCCAACTTTTATAAAAATATACGCCTTATTATTTTCTACTTTGTAGTAAACGCTTCTCGCATGAGAACCTACCATACTCATTACATTAACAGAGCATCTTGGGGTTTTGTTACCATTATTATCATTGTTTGTACAAGCTATATGTAACTGTAATGCTGAATAGTGTTGATGTCCCCAAAACTCATTTGACAGTAATATAACATACGTGCTATACGTAGTGTCTATGCCTATTTCGGCTATAAGCATAATATGTGTATCTCCACTGACATACGCAGCTCCGTTAGTAGAAGCCGAATAGTTACTGTGTATAAACCCAAACTTGTTATACCCTTCAAGATAATTGCTATTTAAATTATTAACAAGCGTATTGCTTGAAACTATCAACGGTGATAACCCTGTGGCAACAGTTGACATAAACCTAGGTGCTCTCACATCATTTGGAGTGACACGTAAAACTAGTTTGTTGTTATGGTCTACGACACCAAATCCTGCACTATCCGTACTACTTCCTCTAAGGTTTCCTATATACCAATATGTGTCATACCAGTTGAACCTTAACCCGTTTCTTATAGAAGTTAACCCACCATCATCGTTCCTGATAACTCCGTTATCCTTGTAGATATTGGTAATATCACAATTTTCCACTCCCTTGAATACGATTGAGCCGGAAGAAGATGCGGAAGTAAGTGTTCCAGTCATAGTATCGCCAGCCTTTTTCACCCATCTACCGTCCAATACGGAAGTAGGGATATGACTTGCGTCTATGATTTTACTTGAATCAGCCTTTTTCAATTCAGCCCACATAGCATCAGCGTCAAGTCCTCCCTGCCCAACCATGTCGTACAGTTTCTTTATCGTGTACGCATTAAACGTATTGTCAAGGTCTGAATCGGAGAAGGTTGTGCCGTCAGTAAGGTTTGCGAAGCTGTACACGGTCTTTATGACACCACTTCCTCCACCAGCACCACCTGTCTGCACTCCAAGAGCCGTAATCCAACCGTCCGAGTAGAATCCTACCGTATTTCCGTCTGTTCTATGCTTCACTCTCAGAGCCTTGTTTGCCGAATCGTAAACAAGTTGAGCATCTCCTATCGTAATGGTATTTGTTGACACTGATGGTGCTTGAACATTTCCTGCCTTATCAATCCAAACAGCACCTTCCGTATTATTGTGCCCATTAGGTCTTAGATTTATACTTCCATCTCCGAAGCTAGCTAGTATTGTATGACCGTTTGAATTTCTTAATGCTACATTTCCATCGGGATATGTTATACCACCGTTATTATTGAATACTATATTCTGACTAAACGTTTTTCTTCCCGAAATAGTCTGAGCAGTAGTCAAGGTAACGGCATCAGTAATTCCGTACCCTGCCAAAGTGGTAGGATTATCACCAACTGTAACACGCCCGTAGGTGTCTACAGTAACTTTCGTATATGTACCAGCCTTCACCCCCGTGGTAGCTAGTGACAATGTGCGGTTTGCGGACAGGTTTCCACCTCCCGTAAGACCATTTCCTGCACTTATCGTTATGGTTTTGTCCGCTTTCAGTGCAAGAAGTTCGGCTAGGTTGTCGCTTTCCGTAAGACCGTCAAGAAACGCTTCAAGTTCTTTCCATTTGTTGATGATGTTATCGGTATCGCTTCCCTCTAGGAAGTTGTTCAGCTTATTGCTTAACTGTGTTACGGTATTATTCAGCGTACCCAAGTCCTGTTGTCTAGCGAATGTTTCCCCGAATACGGCAGTAATGGTTTTTCCGTCAGAACTAAGTGCCATGTCTGTTACGGCATTTCCACTCCCCGACTGGGTGATGTTCTTTATACCACCACCTTCCTTCGCCATTTTCCAAATCTCGTTTATCGTGTACGCATTAAACGTATTGTCAAGGTCTGAATCGGAGAAGGTTGTGC
>ERZ773138.127-NODE-127-length-94031-cov-16.358804_pt1 | contig 94031 bp, 108 predicted proteins | sample MGYA00511114_ERZ773138 | MGnify/ENA primary metagenome ERZ773138 (study PRJEB29015, sample SAMEA2737805) | human gut metagenome | biome: human gut; feature: human-associated habitat; material: faeces | place: China | collected 2012 ...
GATAATGCGAATCAGACGTTTCTCGGATACAGTCCTAAAGCAGAACATGTTCTTTTGACAAGCGAAGAAGAAGCAATTCGCATGCATGCACAGCAGATAGGGACAGAACATATTTTACTTGCGATCATCAAAGAAAAAGATTGTATTGCGCTTCGTTTGATGAAAGGCATGAATATTAATCTAAAGAAAATTTATGTAGATGTTTTAGTTGCGACAGGGGTAGATTCAACGAGAGCACAGAAAGAATTCCAGTCACTTACTGCACCAAAGAAGGCGAAAAAAAAGAATTCTATGGTCGCAGCATATTGTGTGGATCTGACAGAGAGGGTAAAAGAAGGGAAGTTAGATCCGATTGTTGGAAGAAGCCAGGAAATTGAGCGAATGATTCAGATTTTAAGCCGCCGTACAAAGAATAGTCCCTGTCTTGTCGGTGAGCCGGGAGTCGGAAAAACAGCAATCGTAGAGGGGCTTGCACAGTGGATCGTGCGTGGAGAAGTGCCAGAAATGCTTTGGGACAAAAAGGTAATGACATTAGATCTTCCAGGAATGATTGCAGGTTCTAAATACAGAGGAGAATTTGAGGAGAGAATTAAAAAACTCCTTCAAGAAGTGATTTCCAGAGGGGATATTCTTTTATTTGTTGACGAGATTCACACGATGATTGGAGCAGGAGGAGCAGAAGGCGCGATTGATGCTTCTAATATTATGAAGCCATTTCTTGCCAGAGGAGAGATTCAGTTAATCGGTGCGACAACTCGTGAGGAATATCGAAAATATATTGAAAAAGATGGCGCACTTGAAAGAAGATTTCAAAAAGTAATGGTTAAAGAACCAACAGTAATAGATACAATAACTATACTTCGTGGTTTAAAAGAAAGATTTGAAGTTCATCATGGTGTTTCAATAAAAGATAGAGCATTAGTCGCAGCAGCAACTCTTTCAAATAGATATATAACAGATAGATTTCTTCCTGATAAAGCAATTGATTTAATAGATGAAGCGTGTGCAACTATTAAAGTACAAATGGATTCAGTACCAACAGAACTTGATACTTTAACAAGAAAAATAATGAGACTTGAAATAGAAAAACAAGCATTAAAAAAAGAAAAAGATGATATAAGTAAGAAAAGGGTAGAAGAAATTAATACTGATTTATCTAAATTAAAAGAAGATGAAAAAAAATTAAGAAGTGACTGGGAAGAAGAAAAAAGTATTAATGATAAAATAAAAAATAAAAAGGAAGAAATATCAACTGCTAACTTTAAATTAGAACAAGCAGAAAATAGGTACGATTTAGAAGAAGCTGCTAAATTAAGACATGGTACAATTCCTAGACTAGAAAAAGAATTAGAAGAATTAAATAAAAAAGCAAAAAACGAAATATTATCTGATACAGTAGATGAAGAAGATATTGCTAAAATAATTTCAAATTGGACTAAAATACCTATTAGTAAATTAGTTGGAGGAGAAAGAGAAAAAATAATTCATCTAGAAGAAAATATGAAAAAAAGAGTAAAAGGACAAGATGAAGCATTAAAACTTGTTAGTGAAGCAATAATCCGTTCAAGAGCGGGTATAAAAGATCCAAATAGACCAATAGGTTCATTCATATTCCTAGGTCCAACAGGTGTAGGTAAAACAGAGGTTGCTAAAACACTTGCTTATGAATTATTTGATGATGAAAGACATATTGTCAGAATAGATATGAGTGAATATATGGAAAGTCATTCAGTATCTAGATTAGTTGGAGCGCCTCCAGGATATGTAGGATATGATGAAGGTGGACAATTAACAGAAGCTGTAAGAAGAAATCCGTATAGTATAGTTTTATTTGATGAAATAGAAAAAGCTCATAAAGATGTATTTAATATATTACTTCAAATACTAGATGATGGTAGAATAACAGATTCGCAAGGTAGAACAGTAGATTTTAAAAATACTATTATAATTATGACTTCTAACTTAGGTAGTGAATATGTTTTAGAGAATGTAGAAAATAAAGAAGAACTTGTAATGAATGAATTAAAACATACATTTAAACCAGAATTTATAAATCGTATAGATGAAATAATTATATTTAAATCACTTGATAAAAAAGTTGTATATGAAATACTTGATAAAATTATAAGTGATATAGAAAGAAGATTAGATGATAAAAAAATTACGTTAAAATTAACTACTAAAGCAAAAGATTTTATTATTAATAATTCTTATGATGAAAAATATGGCGCAAGACCTATAAAGAGGTTTGTATCTAGAAATCTAGAAACATTACTTGCAAATGAAATAATTAATGATAATATTAAGTTTGGTGAAGAAGTAACTATAGATGAACAAAATAATAATTTAGTAATAACTAATGAGTAAAATCATTAGTTTTTATTAGTTTTAAATAGTCTATTTTTTTTTGACATATACATAAATAAATGATAAAATACCATCCCATGAGGTGGACTTATGAGTGAAATTACAAAAAGATTTATTACAAGTAAAGATCTTGAAAATATGACAGTATTAAAAAGAAATTCATCAACAAAACTTCCAGTAGTTTTAACTAAGGATGGAATAATTTATAAATTAGAACCAACTCATATAGTATCAAGATTTAAAGAATATTTTGAAATATTAAAGTCTATGGAAGAATTATCTGATTGTGTATTTGCGGATGAAATATTATATTTAGATTTAAAAGAGTGTGGATATACAACTAGATATTTAGATGAATATAAAAATGTAAATGGAATAATAACTAAAGAATCATTATCTATTGAATATAAAAAAATGATTATATATAAAATAATACAAATAATAAAAAATCTTCATAAAAATGGTGTTATACATAATGATTTACAATTGTTTAATATATTAATATCGAATACAGATATTAAGCTTATTGATTTTGATCAATTAATTATAAAAGGTAATATTTTAGATAATATGTATAAAAAAAGGGTAAAAGGTGAAATACAATACCTAAATTTATTAATATTATCAATTTTATATGAGAAAAATTTATCTTATAAATCATTGGAAGAACAAAGAGTATTAATAAATGAATTAAGTTTAAATAGTGAATTTAAGGAATACTTGAATAATTGTTTAAATTTTAATGAAGAACAAGTAGGAGAAGATTTACAATCATATATTAAAAGTGTAACTAAAAAAGAAATTATTCAAGGTAAAAATCTAATAAAATCACTTAAATTATAAATCACATTTGTGATTTTTTTAATTTATAAAAATGTAAAAAATTGTCTATTTTAGCACTTACTATTGACAAGTGCTAATTAAAGTGCTATCATGTAATTGTCAGGTAGAAAATGACAGAAAGAAGGCGTAATGTGAAGCAGTTTAAGGCAGAATCTAAAAGATTACTTGATTTGATGATTAATTCAATTTATACAAATAAAGAAATATTTTTAAGAGAATTATTATCGAATGCAAGTGATGCAATTGACAAACTTTATTATCAGTCGTTAACTGATAAAAGTATAAAAGTAAATAAAAAAGATTTATGCATTAAAATAGAAATAGACAAAGAAAATAGATTACTTAAGATTATTGATACAGGTATTGGTATGAATAAAGAAGAACTTGAAAATAACTTAGGTATGATTGCAAAGTCTGGTTCATTACAATTTAAAGAAGAAAATGAAAAGAAAAAAGATGTAAATATAATAGGACAGTTCGGTGTAGGTTTTTATTCATCATTTATGGTTAGTGATGATGTAACTGTAATTAGTAAAAAATATAATGAAGAAGATGCATATAAGTGGGAAAGCACAGGTGCTGAAGGTTATACAATTACAAAAGATGAAAAAGATACTTATGGAACAACAATTATTTTAAAGATTAAATCAGATAATGAAGAATATAATTATAGTGATTTCTTAGATACTTATACTATAGAATCACTTGTTAAAAAGTATTCTGATTATATTAGATATCCAATAAAAATGAACGTTACAAGAAGAGAACTTAAGAAAGGTTCTAAAGATGAATATGAAGATGTAACAAAAGAAGAAACATTAAATAGTATGATTCCTTTATGGAAAAAAGATAAAAATAAGATTACTGAAGAAGAATATAATAATTTTTATCAAAGTAAATTTTATGATTATGAAAATCCAATTAAAGTTATTCATACAAGTGTAGAAGGTATGACAAGTTATAAAGCAATATTATTCTTACCAGCACATGCTCCATTTGATTATTATTCAAAAGAGTATGAAAAAGGTTTAGCGCTTTATTCTAATGGCGTACTTATAATGGATAAATGCTCTGATTTACTTCCTGATTATTTTGGATTTGTTAAAGGTGTTGTTGATAGTGATGATTTATCACTTAATATATCAAGAGAAATCTTACAACAAGATAGACAACTTAAATTAATCGCTAGTAATATAGAAAAGAAAATTAAAAGTGAACTTGAAAGTATGCTTAAAGATGAAAGAGATAAATATGAAAAATTCTTTAAAGAATTTGGTATGCAATTAAAATTAGGTGTATACAATGATTATGGAATGCATAAAGATGAACTTAAAGATTTACTTTTGTTCTACTCATCAAAAGATGAAAAATATATAACATTAAAAGAATATGTTTCATCTATGAAAGATGATGAAGAAAATATTTATTATGCTTGTGGTGAAACAATAGATAAAATTAATATGCTTCCACAAGTAGAAAAAGTAAAGGATAAAGGTTATAACATTCTTTACTTAACAGAATATGTTGATGAATTTGCTATTAAATCATTAATGGAATATGAGGGTAAAAAATTCGTTAATGTTTCTGAAGAAAACTTAGATTTAGATACTGAAGAAGAAAAAGAAGAAATTAAGAAGATAAATGATGAAAACAAAGAAATGTTAAATTCAATGAAAGAAATTATCGGTAGTGATGTTTCTGATGTTAGATTTACACATAGACTTAAAAATCATCCAGTATGTTTAGTAAGTGAAGGACCTGTTTCAATAGAAATGCAAAAGGTACTTAATGCTATGCCTACTGATCAAAGTATTAATGCAAAAATAATACTTGAAATTAATTCTTCACATAAGATAGCAGATAAATTAAAAGAATTATATAAAAGTGATAAAGAAAAATTTAATGAATACACTAAAATTCTTTATTCACAAAGTAGATTAATTGAAGGACTTTCAATAGAAAATCCAACAGAAATTAGTAATTTAATATGTGACTTATTATCAAAATAGAATAAAAAATATAGATTAGGTACATAATAAATAAGAAAGGAATGATGAATATGTTACCAAGCAGATTATTTTTTGATAGTTTATTAGATGATTATGAGGATAGTAGATTTAAAAAATCTATGAAATGTGATATTTTTGAAAAGGATGGAAACTATAATGTAGTTATGGATATTCCAGGATTTAAAAAAGAAGATATCAATATTGAATGTGATAACGGAGTAATTAAAATTTCTTGTGAAAAGAAAGAAGAAGAAAATGAAGAAGATGACAAGAAATATATAAGAAAAGAAAGAGTATACGAAAAATGTGAAAGATCATTTAACTTTGGAGATATCAAAGAAGATGAAATTGAAGCAGAATTTACAGATGGTACTTTAAAACTTGTTATTCCAAAACAAGAAAAAGTTGATACTAAAAAAAGTATTGAAATAAAATAATGGTAAACTTTAAAAGGTTTACCTTTTTTGTTATAATAAATGTAGATAGAATTTAGAAAAAAGAAATAAATATTTAGAAAAAACTAAAAAATATTTTGAAATGTGATATAATCTTATCTATGGATAGGTGAAGTAAAAATGATTAGTATTATTATTCCAGTATATAATGTAGAAAAATTTATTAGACAATGTTTAGATAGTATACTTTCACAAAGTTATAAAAATTATGAAGTAATATTAATAGATGATAAATCAAAAGATAGTAGTCTTGATATAATTAGGGAATATGAAAAAAAATATTCTAATTTTTTTGTTATAGAAAATGAAAAAAATTCAGGACCAGGTGCATCAAGAAATAAAGGTATTGATAAATCAAAGGGTGAATATATTATGTTTGTTGACTCTGATGATTATATTGAGCCAAATACTTTAGAAGATGCATTTAATGCTGCTAAAAAATATGATGCTGATGTAGTTAGATATGATTTTAGTAGAAGTATATCAAATATAGAATATGCAGATAGAAAATTATATCCAAAGTTAAAAGAAAAAACTATAGAAGTAGATATAAATAAAGGAGATTATTTTCTTTTAGAAACTGCAGGCCCTTGTAATAAATTATTTAAAAGAAGTTTAATAGGTGATTCAAGATTTCCAGTAGGAATATACTTTGAAGATTTACCATTTATTATTTCAAATATAATAAAAGCAAAGAAAATAGTTTATTTAAATGAAGTACTTTATAGATATAGATTTAATCCTAAAAGTATTATGGGAATGAATTTATTTGGAAGCACTAAAATATTAGATATATTATCTTCCTGTGAAAAATTAGATGAGTATACAAAAGGTTTAAAATTTGATAAAGAAAAATATGAATCATTAAAACTTATGAACACTATTTATATATTTAATGATATTATGCTGTGGAAAAATCTAGATTTAAAAGGCAAAAAGAAGCTTTTAAGTTATTTATTTAGAGTACTTGAACTTACATATGGCGATATATATAATAATGTTGCCTTCAAAGAAGTTATGAAAAGAGATAGTTTCTTTAGAAGAAGAATAAAATTTATGAAAAGATTTATATTAAAAAAAGAATATATGAATTCTAATTCAAAGGAAGAACTTATTAATAAAGCAAGAGAAATAATTAAAACAATATAGGAGGTAAATATGGGATTATTAATTACACTTATTTTAGGACTTTTTATTCTTATTGGTGTACTTTTAGTTAAAATACCTAAGAATACTAAATTAATAGAAAATCTATCTATTTCAGTAGCACTTGGATGTATGATTTCACTTGCTGTTTCTGATTTATTACCTGAAATATATGAGACTTTTTCTAATAAGATTTATTTAATAATTATATTTGTAGTTATTGGTGTTCTTATATTAAAATTACTTGATATATTTATACCAGAACATGATCATGAACATGGTTTATCACATGAATGTACAGAAGAAAATTTACTTCATATTGGTATTGTATCAACTATAGCAATTGTTCTTCATAATATAATTGAAGGTATGGCTGTTTACAGCATAACAACAGAATCAGTTAAGGTAGGAATTTTAATGGCACTTGGTGTTGGACTTCATAATATTCCTATGGGAATGGTCATATATTCAACATTAAAAAAAGAAGATAAGAAAAAAAGAATATTAATGATTCTTTTATCTACAATATCTACATTCATTGGGGGACTTTTAATGGCTTTAATAAGTTCATTAATCAGTGATTTTGTAATTGGAATATTACTTTGTTTAACACTTGGAATGATAATTTATATAGTATTTTTTGAGTTACTTCCACATGTATTACATAGTAAAAATAAAATATTATCTATTATAGGAATTTTAATTGGTATACTAATAATAGTAATTAGTTCTATGTTTGAATAAAACTGCTTTTAAAGCAGTTTTTTTATTTTACTTTTAACATTATAGATGATATAATTAATATATATAAAATGGTGGGATGATGTAATGGAAAAAAAAGATTATTTGAATGATTTTAGTGTTCAAATTGAAAAATGTAATGATTTAGCACAAAGAGTATTAATGTATAGACTATATAATGAATATTTAAAAAATTTAAATAAACATACTAATGAACAACCAGATAAGAAGTTGTTTATTAAATTATTATCTTCATATAATAATATAGCAAATAAAGTTGTTTCAAAAGATTATTTAGATAGTGGTAAAGATTATGAAAAGGTTTATAACAGAATATCAAATGATTATTTATTGTTAAAGAGTTATTTTTCAAATCTTGAATTAAAGGATAAAGATCAAATAAAAGAAACAATAGATTTAATAACAGAAATGGAATGCTTACTTAAATTAAAAGTTTCTTTCCCTGAATCACTTGAAAGATGTTTATACAGAGAAATAGAAAAGAATGAAGTAAAAAGTAAAAAAGAAAATTATAAAAGGATGAGTTAGAGATGAATGAATATTTAGATAAAATTAGACAAGAAATAGAAAAAAAGAAATCTGACATAATGGCAAAACTAGATAGTTTTGATACTTCTATGCTAGATAATATAAATTCAAATATTTCGGTTGCAAAAAATATAATTAATGAATTAACAAATAATAATGAGATTGATTTTTCAATAATTCCTTCAATTCTTGATTCAATGCCACAATATAGACTTGGTGAGATGGTTGTTGGTGATTCAGATACATATCAAAAAATCTATGAAATGCTTAAGGATATGAAAAAAGATAATGAAGAAATTCCTGGATTTTTTGACGATGATATAGAAAAATATTCTAAAGTTTTTACAAATTTAGCAGATGAAATAAAACATTTTATTACTAATAAAAGAAGCGAATATAATAAAATTACTTCTCAAAAAAGAGAACTTACTTCAAAACTAAAAGAAATAAGAAATATTGGTATTATTATTGATAAGTACTCACACGAACAAGTCATTTTGTCTGATGAGATTCAAAAATTATATACATATTTGATAAATGAAAATGAGCTATTAGATTTAGAAGAAAAGTTTGATTTTTATAGAACTTTTTCTCAAATAAATACTGAAAGAATTTCAGTAAAATTAAATGAAAGAGTAATAGAAAATGTAGAAGAGCAAGAATTCGCACCAGCTGAAGAGACCTATCAATGAAGATTTTCAAATGATTCAACTTGAAAATTTAGTAGAACAAACTAATAATGTTGATCATGCTAATAATACTGATAACCAAGATATAGTAGAAGATAATAATGAAAATAGTGAACAAAACATATCTGAAGATAGATTATTGGGACTTATTGGAGAAGAAAATCTTACTTTATATAAAAGTGCAAAACTATTGATTGAACAATATAAGAGTCAGATGGAAAATATTGAAATTACAAGTATAATGCCTATAAATAATAGTGAAGAACGTAAAAGAGCATATGAAATTTATATTTATGAAGATTTTGCTCAAGCTAAAAAATTTATTTTTAATGATATTGAAAATAAAATTCTTTTTGAAATAAATAAAGATTTAAACGATGGTATTTTTAGTGAAGAATCATTTAAAGAATTAAAATTTGCATATAATGAATTTGAAAAAGTTGTTAGCATGGAAAAAGAAAAAATAGCAAAGAAAAAATTAAAAGAGAAAAAAGAAAAAACTAATTATATGGATATTCTTGTAGAGTTGCAAATGAAAAATGCAATTGATCTATGTAATAAAATAGAATCTTTATTGATTGAATGTAGTATTAGAGCAAAAAATGAAACAATTTTTAGAAATGCAATTAATCAATACTCTTTAAATTTAAATGCATCATATGAAGAATTTATTGATGCTTTAAAAGATTATTATTTTGAAAAAGATGATGATGATTTAAAAGAAATATTCTTCGATATAGCATTTCCAAATTTAGTACAAACATATGATGATTTTTTAAGTGTTTATAATATGTATACGATTAGTAATGGTAATCTTGATGATGAATATGTAGATAGTGCCTTAGACTTTTATGGTAGATATAACAATATAAATCAAATATTACTTGTAAGTGATGATTCAGGAATTTCTTATATTGAGGATGATATTAATAATTCAAGGGAGATAACAAGAAAAACGCAGGCATTAAGTAATGTAGTTCATAAATTAGGATTATTTGCTGATAATGATGAATATGAAATTGAAAGTGGTCATGATGTAAAAACTAAAAACTTTTCAGAAGAAATCAAAAAGGAATTTCAAATTAGAAGTAGTTCATGCGGGTCTGACTTAAGAATTTTCTATAGTAAGTTTTCAACTAAATTAAATGAAATATTTCCAGAAAAATATGATAAAATTCCATCAATAATTTTTATATATGAAGTTGCTTATGGAGCAACTGATGGAGAAAAGAAAAATGCAATTAATCAAAAAGCATATAAAAGATGTTATGAAAGAAGAGAAGAATTGAGAAATATAAAAAAATTATTTAATACAGATATAAGTAATTGTACAGAGGCAGAAAAACAAAGTATAAGAAAGCAAATTCAAGATAACATTAGAGAACAAAATATAAAATTAGGACATTTAATTGTAGAAGAAGGAAATATAAAAGCAAATGAAAAAAGAATTGGGGGTGTAGAATAATGACAAGTATTGAAAAATTTACTAATGAAATTGAGCAAATTATACTAGAATTAAATAATAAAATAGCTTATTTAAATAATTTATTAAATGAAGAAATACTATTAGATGATATGGTTTGGAATTTAAATGAAGAAAAAGCAAATGATATTATTTCTAAAATTGGTGATAAATTAACTGATATAGAAACTAAATGTATAATTGTATTTTCTAAGTATACAGAAGAAGAAAAGCAAATTAAAAATGCAACAAATGGATTAAGTGAAGTACAAAGGAGTCTATTTGGTTCAGTTTTTGATAAGTTGAATGCATATAATCTTGAACAGAATAATGAAAATGTTGAAAAAGTTAAAATAAAAATAGATAAATACAAGTCATTACTATCAAAATTTAATAGAAATGATATACTTCTTATTGATGAATTTGATTTAATAGAGGATATATTAAGAAAAGATGAATTTACTACACTTGAAAAAATAGAAATATATAATGAAATAAATAAAATTAATGGAAAAATATATGATTTGATAAATCAAAATAATGATGAAGAAGAAAATATTTTATCAGAAGATGATTTAGAAGTTACAAATTTACAATTTGATGAATTAAACTCATTCTTCATAGAAAATGAAATTAAATGTTATGATGATGTTATATATGAAAGAAGAGAAGTACCAAAATATTCACAATTATTATCGTTATATAATAAGTTAAGTAAGTATGGTAGATATGATAAAATGCAATCACTTATAGATTTTATAAAATCAAAAGATTTAGAGTTTGTATTTAATAATCCAGAGATATTAACAAATACATTATTATATAGTTCAGTTGAATTATTAGAAAATATGATTAATGTTTCAGAGGAAAATGGAATGGATTGGAGAGATGCACTATTAAGATGTCCAGTATATTTTTATCCAGCTATTCGTACAAACAAAAGAAATGGTAGAAATTCTATACCTGGTGAAACCAATTCTTCAATAACAGGTGGTTTAAGTAATTATGAAAATAATGTAAAATTCTTAAATTCAAAAAATATTAAATGTTCTGATGTACTTTCAGATTGTGTAACTTTCTTTTCATTTAAAACTAGTACTAATAAAAAGATTTATGAATTTTTACAAAAATATTTAATACCATTAAAGGATCAATATGGAAGAACTAAAAAAGGATTTAGTGCACTTAAACATAATGGAATTTTTGATAATTTAGATATTGGTATTGAATGTGGATGTTATGAGTACTATAAAGATAATATAACAGTTTTAATTGATAATAAAATTAATATGTATAGAATTAAATTAGCCGAAAAGAAAAATCATAGTGCTTCAGAGTTCTTTGATGAAGTAAATATGAAAAATAATTTAGGGGTTAAAAAAGTTTTAAGAAGAAGTGCATTAGAAAAAGGACAATTTGGGGAAAATCAATATAAAACATTCGATCAATATAATGCCGTTACAATTGATAATTATATTAATTCTGATACAGTTGAATTATATGACAAAATATTAAAGAGTAACGAAAATATAAATATAACTGATATTTCAGAAAGAGATTATTATATACAAAAATTAGATAATGCTTATATGAAAAATGATTTAATATATGATTTTGATGGAGTAATTATATCAAGATTAAAGGTTTTAAGATTTTATCAAACTTTAATATCATCTCCTGAAATAGAACCATCATATGATGTGCTTTTATATGTAATAACAAAACTTAGTATGCTAGATGAAGAAGAAATGAATATAATAGTTTCATCTTTGAAAAGTTTAAGAATAGATGAGAATATTTCTAATGAAAATAGGAGGATTTTACAATGATTCAAGACATTGAACTTATTGGAGTAGAAAAAGATTTAATTGAAAAACTAATGAATAATTTGGAATATGATGAAGTATTGTGTTTAGCGTGTAATCATGAAAATGTAAAAAAAATAATTGATTTCTTTAAAAATATTGGAATTAAAAATATTGATGAGTTATTATTAAATAGATATTACATATTTCTAAAAGATAGTGATAGTATAGTAAGTGCTTTTAATAACATAGATTTAGTTAATACTGTTTTAAAAATTAATGATAGTTATGATTATATAGATGAAATAATATAAAAAAATTACTTCTGTTATGAAGTAATTTTTTATTTACCAAAATATCCATTTAAAATTTCTTTATTTTCAGTAACAGTTATAAATGCATTTTCATCTAGAGTAGTTATCATGTTTTTAAAATCTTTTAGTTTTCTATTATCTATTTGTGCATAAATCATATAATTAGTATCTTCTCTATGTAAACCTTTACATTCAACTACTGATGCGGCATAATTTGAATGTTTTAATTCAGATAGTACTTTGTTTTTTTCATTTTTAGTTATTACCTGAACACTTACTGTACCTCTTATAACTCTTTTAGAAATACCACTACCAACATATGTTCCAACCGCATATCCACCTGCATATGCAAGTGCTATCCAGAAACTTTGTATATCAGTATTTAATGCTTCTTTAACAACCATAAACCAAATAAGTACATCAATAAAACCTATTATAGTAGCTAAACTTCTTTTTCCTTTAACAAGATACATTGTTTGCATAGTAGAAAGTGATACATCGACTAGTCTACCTAAAAATATTTTTGCACATAATAATGCTAATTCCATCTTTTACACTCCTTTTACTATATTAATTTTACAGATAATAACTATTATTGTAAAGAAAAAGATTTAAAATTAATCTAAATCTTCAGTATATTCTGTACAACTAATGTAAACAGTATCATTATTTTCACAATTACATCCTTTTAAACATATTTCTGTATTTCCATTATCATTATCAGTACAATCACAAGAAGAACAAGTAATTGTTTTATTTCCTCCATCTTCGCATTCTGTGCATGTAACTACGATGTTATCGTTTTCATCATATTTACATTCGCATTTTTTACAAACTATTTTCTTTTTATTATCATTATTTTTACATGTCATATTTCTTTTCTCCTTTTACAGTTTTATTATGGTTAACTATGTAAAAAATATACTAAATATGATAAAATTAATTTAAAGAAGGCGGTATTATGTTAAGAATAAAAGATATATGTATTGATTTAGATGGAACAGTTACATGTGGTCAAATTTTTAGATATGAAAAAGAAGCAGATAACTCATACACAATTATTTTAAGTGATAGAGTAATAAATATAAAAAAAGATAAAAACGATTTAGTTGTAATATCAAATAAAGAGGAAAATTTAGAAAATGTTATTAGAAATTATTTTGATTTAAATAGAAGTTACGATGAAATGGATAAAGAAATATTAAAAAGTGATAATACCTTGGAGAATATAGTTAAAAGTTGTGCTGGATACAAAATAATAAATCAATCAAATTTTGAATGCGCTATAAGTTATATCTTATCCGCAAATAATGGTGTTCCTCAAATTAGAAACTCATTAAATTTAATATCAGAAAAATATGGAGAAAAAATTATTTTTAATGGAAAAGAATATTATTTATTTCCAAATGAAGAAAAACTTAAAAATGTTTCTATAGAAGATTATAGAAATTTAAAAACTGGATTTAGAGATAAGTATTTATATGAATTTGTTCAGAAAGTAAATAATAAAGAATTTGATTTAAAAAAGATAAATGATATGAATTCGGTAGATGCGATAGACTATTTAATGACTAATAAAGGAATAGGGGAAAAAGTTGCATCATGCATTTTACTTTTTTCATACTGTAGACTTGATGTATTTCCAATAGATACATGGGTAAAAAAATTTATGAAAGAAAAATATAATATTGAGGGAGTTAATAATATTAGAAAATTTACAGAAGAAAAGTTTGGTAAATATTCAGGACTTGTTATTCAATATATGTTTCATTACAAAAGAAATAAAGAATTAAATAATTAGTTTTTTGAAAGTAGGTTAGTTATGATTGATTTTTATGAATTACTTGGAATTAGTATGGATTCCACAAAACAAGAAATAAAAACTGCATATAGAGAGATGGTAAAAAAATATCATCCAGATGTAAATAAAAGTGAAGATTCAAATAAAATTATAAGAAGTTTAAATGAAGCAAAAGAAGTACTCTTAGATGATGAAAAAAGAAAAGCATATGATAAATTATTAAATAATATAAAATATTCTAAACAATTTTCAAAAGAAAAAGATGAAACATATACTGCTAAAACAGAAGAATATAAAGAAAATTATTCTGAAAACTACGTTACAAAATGGCAATTTTTTATTAATTATATAAGTAATGGTATAGATAAAGTTTGGTTAAAAATTTTAAAGGTTTTACTAGTTATTATTAATTTTTTCTTTTTTTGCATAGTAAAATTAATAACGTTTGTACTAGTATTTTTATTAAGTACATTTTCGGGAATAATCGATTATTTTTCAGGAATACTTTCTCTTATTTCAATAGTTGCATTATTTGCATTAAAAAATTCAGAATATCCAGATCTTATTCCTTTTATACCTGCGAATGTTGAAGGTTTTTTCTTGATTTTTTTGATAGCTTTAATAATAGAACTATTAAAAACTGCATTTATAACATATTCAGTAAACATATTCGCATTAATATGCAATATTGAAGATAAAATATTTATAAAAATTTTAATGAAATAAAGAGCTTTAATTTGCTCTTTTATCTTTTCTTATTAAAATTATTGCAATAATTAAAAGTACAAAAATAGGAATACTATATAAATAAATAAAATATTCCTTTACTACATGATACTCTATTGTAGTATTCATAAATAATCTTGGAGATATAAATAATGAAACAAATATAATAATATAATAAATTATTTTTTTTGTTTTTAATTTCTTAATATTTAAATATTTTAAATAATTTTTTATAAAATAAAGATTTATAACTGAGCCAATATATAAAGAAAATAACCACTGAGAAGATAATAAGTTTTCAACATGTTCAATAAAGTCAAAATAACTAATTTTTTTCAAAAGAGAAAATTCAGGGTAATAAAATAATTTTGCATAGTCAATACCAAATATACTTATTATAAAACTTGTAATTAAAAGAAATTCTAAAAATCCAATAATATAAAAATATATAAAACTTTTATTTAATTTCTTAGGTTCATCAATAGTATTTTTTGGGACAATTAATATGAGAGAAAAAGGAGTAATAAAATAAGCTATAATTATAAATGAACTAGATATTATTTCATTAAAACTATTTGTAAATAAAGGTTTAAAATTATTAAAATCAATATAATTAACAAGGCCAAAAACAGAGGCTAAAAACTCTACAATTGATAAAATAAAACATATTAGTGACACTTTTGAAATAGTTTTAATATCTTTGTTAACAATATAAATTACAGGTATTAAGAATAAAAACATAATTAAAAATTTGGGAGTTTGATCTAAGAATTTATTTTGTATATAAATAGATAAATTCCATAACGAAAACATAAAATATAAGGTTACCAAAGAAAATAAAATAAAATTAATTATTTTACTAAATTTACCAAATAAAATGTCAATTTTTTCAAATACATTTAAATCTTTTTTATAATTCATAACATACATAATCATATTTAAAAAAATAAAACCAATTACAAATGCAATTAAAATAGATATCCATGAATTTTGTTCACTAATACTTAGAATCCTTGTAAGTCCAACTCCTAAAAAGATTTCTTGTGATAAGAAAAAGAGTAGACTTGCAAAACCTTTGTGTCCTATTTTTTTATTCATAATTATTTTCTCCTTTTACTGAATTTCTTATTTCTCCTTTTCGTACTAAATTAACTTTTGCATTATATTTAACACTATAATCTTCATTTTTATATTTTGGATAATCTAGATATATTATTCTTTCAAGTCCTAAAAATTTTCCTTTTGTTTCTTTTTGTTTATTCAAAGATTTTTTTATATATCTCTTAATCTTTTTTTCAGTATCTTTTTCTAATTCCTTTATTACCTTTTCATCAGTCAAATCTTTTTTACAATTGTATTCTGTTATAATTGCTTCAGAATTAATATTAAAATTAATAATGTATTTATTATCTTTTTTTGCAGCATTACTTTTAGTTTTATTTTTTAAAATCAAAATAGAAGCATAATTATTTTCATCATCACATTTAACTGGTATAATCATTTTTTGAATTTGGTTCCTTAAAAAATTATAACCAATTACTTCTTCATTTTTTAAATAAGTCTCAAGTTTTCCTTTATTTGTTACTGCTAAATCTTCAATTACTATTTTTGAAATAGGATTTGTAGTTGTTATGTTATTTATAGTAGTACCTTTTTTTTCTTTTTTATCAATTTTAAGTACTGGGACAACAGGATCAATACCTTTTTTTAGATATAGTGATATGAATTCATCTAGTTTAGTTGCGTATGTAAGACCACTTGTTTTATCTGCAATTTTTAAACTAAGTTTAACATATTCTGCAGGTATCGATTCTGTTGTTGTTAAAACTTTTAATACATCACTTGCTTTATCTTCTTTTACAATTGTTATAATAAATTCATTTCTAACTTCGGTTATTCTATTAAATATATCAAGTATATTATCAATACCTTCTTTTGCAACCTCTTCAGATAAAACGATTTTGCTTAAATGATTACCATATAATTTTCTAGGAGATTTTAAAGTTATATTTCTAAGTGCTTCATGTACTGTATCTCCTTCCTTTGTATATACAGTAATTTGACTATCTTCACTATCTTCACTTTCCTTTGAATTCATTATTTGAGCACTTACAATGTATTTATCATTTTTATTATCTTTATCAATTCCTATTGAACTTACTATTGCCATATCATTTATTTCTTTATAGTTATAACATCCAGAAGATATTAATAAAATAAATAAAGTTATTATAATTAATACAAATTTTTTCATAAATTATCTCCTTTCAGTATTTTTAGTTAAAACAGAATTTCTTTTATTTAGTTTAAATTTTTTAGTTAAAATAATACCATTTTTTTGTATATTAGATTTTAAAATACCATCTACAGTTACATAATCAAATCCATATGAATTCATACTTGATATTTTTGTTAAAAATAAAAGTAATGCAATAAAGAATCCATATAAACCTGCAAATGAAGATAAAATTAGAAAAATAAGTTTCCATACTCTAATTGCATTAACAAGGTCATTATCATTAAATAAGAAAGATGTTACTGATGATACTGCAATTATTATAATCATAATAGGTGATATTAGACCTGCATCAACAGCGGCTTGCCCTAAAACTAATGCACCAACTATTGACATTGATGTACCAACCACAAAAGGTATTCTTGTATCAGATTCTTTTAATATTTCAAATATAAGAAACATAATTAGTGCTTCAACAATGCTTGGAAAAGGAACTCCTTGTCTTTGAATAGAAAAATTAATTAATAAACTAGTAGGTAGTGTTTCTTGATTAAATGTAGTAAGTGCAAGATACATTCCAGGTATTGTTACGGATATTATAAATGCAATGACCCTAATTATTCTAGTAACAGATACATTTTTTGAATTTTGATAATAATCATCAATAGTATGAATCGTATCAGAAAAAAACATTGGTATAATGATTACTTGAGGTGAATTTTCAACCATAATTGCAATTCTTCCTTCCATAAGAAGGAAACTAGTTAAATCAGGCCTTTCTGTCATTATATTTGTAGGCATAATATTGTTTTTCTTACTCATCGCATCAATAATATAATTGCTGTTTGCAACGTAATCTAAACTCATAGTTTTTAGTTTTTTTTCTATTTTATTAACTAAGTCTTTATTTACAATATCATTTAAATAAAATAAAGCAACTTTTGTTTTACTACTAGTACCAATTGTATATTCATTAATTTTTAAATTTTTAGAGCGAATTCTTTTTCTAATAAGACCTATATTACTTTGATAGTTTTCTGTGAATGCATCTTTTGGTCCCTTTATTACTTTTTCATTAGTCGCGGCAATTATACCGCTATCAAGTGATTCTTTTGTTTCAAAAGAAATAAATTTATTATCTATTGAAATAATTGAAAATCCTGAATAAAGATTATTGTATAATGTATTTTCATCATTTATTTCTAATAAATTACCAGAAGGTAACCTATTTTTAATATCATCTAATGACTTTATCTTATCATCATAAATAGGTTTTAAAATAAAATCATTAATGGTATTACTTTTACATAATGTTTCAAAATATATAATGTAAACGGTAGTATTACCATTTTTTAATTCCCTTATTTTTAAGTCAGGATTATATTTTTTAAATTTTTTTAAATCTTCTATATTCATAAAAAAACTCCTTTTTTAGTTAGTTTAACCAAAAATATGAAAAATATAGTATGAACTAATGTAAAATAAACATCTATAATTAACAAAATGATTATTTTAATTTTTAATATATGTTAAAATAATAGTAGTATTTTAGGTGGTGTTTTTATGGATTTAAGCAAAATTGATAAAATTGTTTCTGATTATGTAAAAGATGAAAGTAATAAAAAGGCAATAAGTACTTTAGATACAGTCATTCCTATGTGTGAAAGAGTATTAACAGAACATTTAAATGATTATGAGACAAATAAATGGTCAAGAAATTTTAGCGTAAACGATTCAATAAAAATAGTTTCATCATATATTAAAAGTATTGATGATAAAATGTTTCAAAGTTTTAATGAAAAAATTAAAAATGCTAAAATTTTACCTAGAGAACAATTTAAAGATGAATCAAAATATCCAGATTGTGTTGATGATTATGGAATAGTTCATATTTATTATGAGAATACGCCTAAAGACATATTTATAATTTTTCATGAAATGCTTCATAAATTAAATGAAAATAAAGAAGTAGATAAAAATGGCAAAAAATTATCTACATGGACTAGAGAATACTTTGGTGAAACTGTATCGATACTTGGTGAAATGTTATTAGGAGAGTATTTAGTTGAAAGTGGCACAATTACTGAAAATGATTTTAATCTTAGAAAGCATCAAAGATTAAATGGCGAAAAGGAAGCTGCTAGAAATGTTTTAATTGAAAATGAATTAATTAAGTTAAAATTAAGTAATCTTAATATAAATGAAGAAAATTTGTTAAAAGTAATCAAAAATGAAAGTGATCCTGTAAAAAAATCAGTTTTCTATGATGAATTATCTGATAAGAGAAGAATAAAACAAGTTGAAAAAGAAAAAGATTTATCTTTAAACAAATCACAAAGGTATGTTATAGCGCATGTTTTAGTTAGTGAAATGTTAAAACATGAAAATGTACTAGACTCATTTTTAAAATTACATTATGAAGTAGGAAATGATAATTGTAAAATAGATGATGTTGTTGACAGTTTATTGAGTAGTTATCCATCACTAGGAAGTTCAAATACTAGATTATAAAAAAATATATAATAATAAAAGAAAGAGTGGAGAAGATGAAAACTGATAATTTTGAATTAATTGAGTTTAATTTAAGTGATAAAGAACACTTAATTTTTCTTGAACAAATGATTAAATCTGATGGTAGTGAATTAATTAGCGAAGATATAAAAAGATTTGTAGAGAGAAATATTGAGTTAAAAAAGAAAGATAATATAACTAATTGTTATATTGTAAAATATAATGGTGAATTAATAGGATTATCATTTTTAAATTATCATCCAGAAGAAAAAAGAGATAACAAATTACTAAAAGAAGAAATAGAAATAGGTCTTGGAATATTACCTGAATTTAGAGGTAAGCATTTAGGTTCAAAGTTTGAAAAAGAATTTAGTGAATATTTGTTAAATAAATATCCACAATTTGATGAAGTTGTCGCAAGAATAGAAAATACTAATGTAAAATCTATAGATGCTACAAAAAAAGCAGGATTTGAACATACAAAAGATGATGAATATCATTTTAAGAAAATTAAAAAATAGTTATCGAAATTTTAAATTATTAGTATTATGGAGGTAAGGCATGAATTTAGATTTTGAAATAGATAATGCAAGATTTAATGCAAGATCATCAGCAATTATATATAATAAAGATAAAACAAAAGTTTTATTATTTAAAATAGTTGATAGAGATTATTTTATGCTTCCAGGTGGAAGAATAGAAATTTATGAAGATAGTTTAAATGCGATAAAAAGAGAAGTAAAAGAGGAAACAGGATTTAATTTAGGATTTGAACTTTGTTCTATTCAAGAAAATTTTTTAGAAAAAAATAATCAAAAAATTATGCAATATTGTTTTTGTTATAAATCTATATATAATGAAGATATTACTCAAGAAAAATTTGTTTGTAAAGATAATAAAGGTCAAATATTTTATTGGATTAATATAAATGATTTACAAAATTATAAGTTAATACCTAATTCAACATATGAACTTATAAAAGATTCTGTAAATGTCAAACATATTATAGAAAAACAAAAAAATTACTAACCATTTAACTTTAATTTATACTATATAAGTGAAAGGAGTTAAATAATGGATAAAGTATATGATGAATATTTCGATAAAATATATAATTGGTCTATTAAAAAAACAAATAATAGAGAAGATGCAGAAGATTTAACAAATAGTGTTTTTTTATCAATATTCGAGTATCTTAATAAAGATATAAATGTAGAAAAATTAGAAAATTTAATATGGAAAATTGCTTATAATATTTGGTGCACCAGAGCGAAAAAATATATTAAAGAAAAAAATAATGTTAACTATGATATGTCATATGAATTAGGGTATGAAGATATTACTATTGATAAGATTATATATAGAGAAATAATTGATGATATAGATAAAATAGGACTTAGTGAAAATGAAATAAAAATATTTAAATTATATTATTTAAAAGACCTTTCAATAAAGGATATAAGTAATAAATTAGAAATTACTGAATCCAATATAAAATATTATTTATATAATGTAAGAAATAAGATAAAGGAGAGATATAATGGTTAATGTAGATAAGTTTTTAGGTATTGCAAATAAAGAAAAAAGAAAATATGAATTAAATGATGATTATTGTGCAATGATTTCAATGTTAAGAAAAATTGATGGTAAATTATATGTAGTGGTACCATTTGTAAGAAGTGATGATAAAGTATGGAAAAAAGGTAGTGGTATAGTGCCAGAATATTATTCTGTAATTGATCCAAAAGAAATGAAACTACTAGAATTTAATAAGACTACAGAAAAAAATTTTGTTATTAAAGATATTAAGAAAAATAATAGTGATGGTTCATTTGATAAAGAAATATCTAAGTATATAGTAGATACTAAATTAAAGTATAAAAATTATATAAAAGATGATATAAAAAATAATGAATTGTTATCATATCAAAATAAAGTTTCAAGCATATTAAATAGTACAGAAATAGATGGTAAACATGTATCATTTAATGATTATTTTTATGCTAATTTTGATGAAGAAATTAATAAAAAAGTAGATGAATTGGTTGATTTAATCGCAGGTGTTAAATATAATTCTTTAACAACATATTATGATGTTTTATTTACTAATATTGTAAATGAATATATTGATGATAATAAAATAAATGAAGAAAAATTAAATCTTGCTTGTGAAATGATGAATACATATTATCCTGGAGTAGATGGAATAAGTAATATTTTTTATGCTATATAATATATAAACTTTAACTTCAATGTTAAAGTTTTATTATGCTAAAAAATATGTTAAAATAATATTATAAAGAAAGTTGGTAAAAAAATGATTAAAGAAGTATATTTAATAAGGCACTCAAAACCATTAAAAGTTAATAATGACAAAAATATGGATAGTTTACAAATTCAAAATGAAAAACAACCTTTATCAATTGAAGGAGAAAATATTGCTAGAGAAAAGTTAAATATTGAAGAATTAAAAGATATTGATAAATTATATTCATCGAGCTATGTAAGAGCAATATCTACTGCTAAATATATAGCAGAAAATAATAATATAGAAATTAATGTAATTAATGATTTTGGAGAAAGAAAATTTGGAATTAATTCATGGGATGAACTTCCAGACAATTTTGGAGAAAAACAATTTTTAGATGAAAATTATAAAACTGAATTTGGTGAAAGTCAAAAAGAAGTAAGAGAGAGAACATTTAATGCATTAATGAATGTATTAAAAAATGATGATAAGAAAATAGCAATAGTATTTCATTCAACTGCTATATTATTTTTACTTATGACTTGGTGTAAAGTAATACCTAGTAAAGAAGATTTTAGTTATAAACTTTTATTTAATGATAAAGAAGTATTTAATGATAAAATTGATTATTGTGAAATATTTAAACTTACTTTTGATGATAAAAATAAATTGATTAATATTGAAAATATAAAACATGATTAGGTGGTGAAAATATGAGTAAATTTGTAAAAGTAATGTATGGTACAACAAGTGGTGCAAAGAGTGATTTTAATTATAAAATTGGTGAAGTAAATATAAGTAATAATTGGAATTCAAAAGCAGAAATTGGTAAAAGATTGAAATTTTAATTTAGAAACTTTAACTTCAAGGTTAAAGTTTTTTGTTAGAAAACATGTTAAAACGTTAAAAAATAGTATTTTTATATTAAATAAAAAATTTATTATAGAAAAATAGATAATGATATAATAAAATTTATCTTTTATATGATAAAATATAGTTATACACAGGAGGTTTAATATTATGAAGAATAACTTAGTACAAGCTGAAATGGATGTAAATAATAATTAAATTAGAGTAATGGAAATTAATGATGTTGATTGTATTTCGTTAACAGATTTAATAAAATATTCTAATCCTGAAAATCCGGTAAATGTAATTATTAATTGGATGAGTAATAAAGGAACATTCGATTATATAGGATTATTGGAACAATTAAATAATGAAAATTTTAATTTCACGGAATTCAGTGAAATTAAAAATAAGGGAGTTAAATTTTTATCATTTACGTTAAGTACAAGGTAATGGATTGATAGAATTAATTTAATAAAATTATTAAAAAATAATAAAAGTATTAAAGATTTAAAGTTATTACAAAAAGAAGTTAATGAAAATTTAATTAACATAAAAAAATAATAGTTTTAGAAGGTGATAAAATGTATGAAAAAAAACTAAAATATATATTAAAACTAATAGAAGAAAATCATTTAGATATGTACTTTAATATTTCAAAAGATGAACTAGATAGTTTTATAAAAGGTATTTTAAATGAAAAAAGTATAAAAAATGATTATGATTTTTATTATTATACAAATGTTATTATAAAAAAAATTTTTGGAAAATATGATTCTCATACAAAATTAATTTTTGATGATAACGATTTTTATTTACCAGTTAGATTTAAATATATTAATAATAAATTATATATTATTAGAACAACTGAGGAAACAAAAGAATTATTATATGGACAAGTTCTAAAAATAAATGATATTGATATAAATAAAATTATTGAAGAAATAAGAAATATGACTGCGTACTCAACTGAAGAATATATTATATCTCAAGTTGAATTATTTTTAATAAATGGTTATAAAATAAGATCATTGCCTTCTATTAATTCAAATTGTGAAGAGTTTGAATTTTCATTAAAGAAGGATGATAAAAATATAGATGTAAAATTAACAAGAGATGAAGGTCATTTATTACCAATTAATAAACCCAAATTGAATTATAGTTTAGAGTTAATAGATGATAAAATGTTAATTGTTTATAATAAATGTAGAGAAGAATATGATGGACAAATGATTGAATTTGTAAACAAAATAGAATCTGAATCAAAAAAATTTGGAATAGAAAAATTTATTATAGATATAAGAGGAAATCAAGGTGGAAACTCTGAAATAATAAATCCTTTGATAGATTTTTTAAAAGATAAAAAAACTGTAACGTTAGTAGATGAATACGTATTTTCGGGTGGAAGATTTGCTATTTTAGATTTAAAAAATATTAATAGTAAATTTGTAGGGACTGGAATTGGAACACAACTTAATTGTTTTGGCAATGCACCATCATTTAAATTTGATAGGTTTATTATTCCTATTAGCAATAAATACTTTTATATGGATACAACATATAGTTATGATAGTTTTAGATATGCTGATTCAAAAGAAAGGTTTGAAGGACTAAAAAAAGATAAAAAATTATTTATTCCACAAATTTTTGTACCAGATATTTATTGTAAAAAAGCTATTGATGACTATAAAAACGGAATAGATAGGGAACTTGCTTATGCAATAGATATTTTAGATGAAGAAAAAAGTTTAAATATAAGAGGTTAGTTATGAATATTAATGAAGAATATGATGTTGAAATATTAAGAGAAAATAATGAAGGTGACGGAGTTGCTAGTGTAAATGGATTTATTGTCTTTGTAAAAGGTGCTTTAAAAAATGAAAAGGTTAAAATAAAAATAGATGAAGTAAATAAAAATTATGCTGTAGGAAGTATTATAGAAATAAAAGAAAAAAGTATTAATAGAAGAATACCAATATGTCCATATTTTTATGATTGTGGTGGATGTAATTTAATGCATATGGATTATAATTCACAACTTGAATTTAAGAAAAATAAAATAGAATCTATTTTTAAAAAAATATGTAATATGGATATTAAATTATCTAGTATTAATAGTTATAATACTCAAAATTATAGAAATAAAGTAGTATTTAAAGTAGAAAATGATAAAATTGGTTTTTATAAAAAAAGAACTAATGAAATAATAGATATAAATGAGTGTATTATTACTGATGAAAAAATCAATGGAGTTCTTTTAAAACTTAGAGGATTTATAAAAGAAAATGTTAACCATAAAATTAAAAATGTCATGATAAGAATTTGTTCTGATGAGTTAATGATAAGTATTGATAATTTAAATAATGAATATAAAGAAAAGTTTATAGAATTATTTAATTATGTAAGCAGTATTTATATTAATAATGAGTTAGTGTATGGAGTAGAGAGTTTAAATCAAAAATTAAATGGGCTAGTATTTGATGTATCACCTAAATCATTTTTTCAAGTAAATCCTGTAACTGCTGAAAAATTATATAATAAGGCACTTAGTTTTGTAAGTGATTCAGATACTATTGTAGATCTTTATTCTGGAACGGGAACTATTACTATGTTACTTGCTAAAAAGGCTAGAAAAGTAATTGGTATTGAAGTAGTTAAAGAAGCAGTAGAAGATGCTAAAAATAATATGCTTTTAAATCATATTGATAATATAGAATTTATTTGTGATAAAGTAGAAAATAAAATAGATACATTAAAAGAAAATAATATTGATACTTTAATTATGGATCCTCCAAGAGGTGGTAGTGATAAAAAAACATTAAAGTCATTACTTGAAATAGAACCTAAAAAAATAATTTATATTTCATGTAATCCAATAACACTTGCTAGAGATATAAATGTATTAAGAGAAAAATATGATATAAAAGATGTAAGTGCATTTGATATGTTTCCTAATACTTACCATGTTGAATGTGTGTGCCTACTCGAATTACGTTAAATCTTTATAACGAATGTAATATTTGTTATTTTGATACTTATTAGGTAGATATGAAACATATAATGATATTTATAAATGTATAAAGCAATATTGAGGTGTAATTATGGATAGAATATTTTTATTTGATCTTGGAAATGTTTTAGCAAAATCTTTAGATGATTATTATTTGTATAATAAATTAAATTGTAAAATTCCATATAATGAATTTTTACAATATTGGTGGAGTGATGATTTAGTATTAAAAGCTCATATGGGACTTGTTACAGATGAAGAACATATTGATAAATTATTAAAACTTTGTAAAAGCGATTTATCCATTAATCAATTTTATGAAATATATAATAGTTTAGATTCTTCTTTATATGATGAAACTATCGAAATTATAAATGAATTAAAGAATAAAGGATATAAGGTTGGGCTTTTATCTAATCTTAGGTTAATGGATTATAAAAGATATGAACAACAAATAGGAAAAATAAATTTTGATTACATATTTTTATCATATAAAATGAAATGTATAAAACCATCAAATGATATTTACTTACAAGTGATTAATACACTTAAATGTGATCCAGATAATATAATCTTCTTTGATGATAATGAAAAAAATGTAAATATAGCTAATCAACTTGGCATTAATGCTTATCAAGTAACAGGAGAAAATATAAAAGAAGTTTTTTATAAAAAAATAAATATATAATATAAATTAATGTTAATTACTTTATACATAATAAATGTTCTAGTATACTATGTGTATGTTATGAAGTATTCAGTAATAACTAAATATATGAAGTTTAACTATTCATAATAAAATAACTTATTATGTGGAAACAATTTGTGTAAAGGAAAGAGCGTAATTTCTTTCCTTTTATATTGTTTAAAGAACAAATGTTTAGTATAATATAAGTATATTTTAGGAGGCTATTTATGAACATAAATCTAATTGAAAATGAAAATAATTTATTAATATATAAAAATAATAATGGAAATATTGTAGTAGATGCAATCTATAAAGATGAAACTTTATGGTTATCACAAAAAGGAATGTCAAAGGTTTTTGAATGTACAACAGATAATATTAGCCTTCATTTAAAGCATATATTTGCAGAAAATGAACTAGAAAAGAATTCAGTTACCGAGAAATGCTCGTTAACTGCTGAAGATGGAAAAAATTATAATACAACTATATATAATTTAGATGCAATTATTGCTGTTGGATATAGAGTTAATTCAAAAAAAGCAACAGAGTTTAGAATATGGGCAACAAATGTATTAAAGGAATATATCATAAAGGGTTTTTCTTTAAATGATGAAAGATTTATTAATGGAAATAAATATGATACTAAATATTTTGATGAATTATTAGAACGCATCAAAACGATTAGAGTTAGTGAAAGAATGGCTTATCAAAAAATTATGGATTTATTTATTGCAACCTCAACAGATTATAATTCTAAATCTGAGGAAGCTTATACTTTTTTTAAAATAGTCCAAAACAAATTACATTATGCTATTACTGGGCATACTGCTGCAGAACTTATTTACGAAAGAGCAGATTCAGAAAAAGAATATATGGGATTAACTAATTGGAAAAATAGTCCCGATGGATTAATTTATAAATATGATGTAGTTGTTGCTAAAAATTATTTGAATGAAGAAGAAATTAATAATTTAAAAGATTTAACGAATATGTTTTTAATATTTGCTGAAGATGAAGCAAAACAAAGACATGTAATGACAATGAAAAACTGGATAGATGCTACAAATGATTTATTAAAATTTAGGAGAAAAAGAATATTAAATAATAGTGGTAGCATTTCTCACAAAGAGGCTATAAAAAAAGCTGAAAATGAGTATGAAAAATTTAGAATAAAACAAGATAAAGAGTATATTTCAAGTATGGATGAAATGTATAAAAGGTATTTGGAAGAAAGTAACAAATAGTAATTGAAAAGTGGTGAATTAGTTTGAATTATAATTTAATAAATGCAACTAGTAATGACATTGATTATATAAAGAAATCTAAATTGTATAATATTTTTACATATGCTGATGATTTACCTAAGGATGAAATAATGAGGATAAATAATTATGTGGATGAACATATACCAGTTGAGATAACAGATTATAAGATTATTATGTGTAGTAATGATAGAGTAGGATGTCTATTAGTTACCAAAAAAGATGATGGTGTTATATTAGATGAAATATATCTAGAAGAAGAATATAGAAATAAAGGAATAGGAACAGATATAATTAAAAATATTTTAAAAAATAATTCTATTGTATATTTATGGGTATATAAGAAAAATATTAAAGCAATATCATTATATAAAAAAATGAAATTTAAAATAATAAATGAAACAGAAAATAGATATTATATGAAATATAGTAAATAATAGATTGTTAATATCAGTAACGTATTTGATAAAAAAATATATTCATTATTTAAATGGAGGGATAAAAATGAAAGATTATAAGAAATATATATTTGATATTGATTATACAATATTAATTCCAGATTGGTCTAAAGAAGATGATTATTTTAAAGAACATATTTTAGAAAATGAACAAGAAGAATTTTTTAAGAATAAACAAAGTATTTTAAATAAGTATGAACAAGAATTTCCAAGATATAATACTAAAACTCTAAGTGATTATTTTAAAAGTTATGGTTTTACAGTAAGCGAAGATACAATCAATGGTTGGATGAGTTACAATGGTGAAACTATTAAAGATGAAGTAGTTGATGGTGTGGTTGATTTGTTTAAATATTTAAAAGAAAATAACAAAGAAATAGTAATACTTACTAGTTGGTTTAGTGGAACACAAATTCCAAGATTAAAAAGAGCAGGATTATTTAATTATATAGATAAAATAGTGGCTGGAGAAGATGCTATGAAACCAGGATTAGAATCATTTGAACTTGCTATAGATGGTACAAATAAAAAAGATTGTATAATGATAGGTGATAGTATTAGAAGTGATAAAGTAGGTGCTGATAATGCTGGAATAGATAGTTATATAGTAGATAAAGAACATACAATTAGAGATTTATATAATATGATAATAGGTGAGAAATATGAAAGTAAAAAATAATTATAATGAATGTTTAACAAATCTTGCATGTTCTATAGCAAAATATTTTGGTGCATCATATAAACACAATACTATTGATTATATTGATAAATTGTTAGAAGAAAAAAGTCCTAAAAATGTTGTAACAATTTTAATTGATGGTATGGGAACATTTATTTTGGATAAGCATTTATTAGGTGATTCATTTTTTATGAAACATAAAATAAAAGATATAACAAGTGTTTTTCCAGCAACTACTGTTGCCGCAACAGCAAGTATGAGAACAGGATTAAATCCTTGTGAAACCGGTATGCTTGGTTGGACAATGTATTTTGATGATATTGATGAAACGATAGTTACATTTGCAGGAACTAAAAAAGGTGATGAAACTTGGACAGTACTAGATGATGCAATAGAATATGAAAATAAATATTTAAAGCACAAAGAAGTAACAGATAGAATTAATGAAGAAACTAATTATAAAGGATATAAAGTTACTCCATTTGATGAAGATGCATATCAAGGTATAGATGAAATGTTTGAAAAGATAGAAAAATTATGTAGTCAAGACAATAAAAAATATATTTATGCATATAATGATGAACCAGATCATACAATGCATGATTTAGGTACAGATAATGCAAAAATAAAAGATTTAATTATTGAAAGAGAAAATAAAATATATGAATTATCAAAAAAATTAAATGATACAATTATTTTTGTAGTGGCAGATCATGGACATTTAAATGAAGAAGATATATTTTTAAAAGATTATCCTGATATTATAAAATGTTTAAAAAAGGTTCCATCTATTGAACCTAGAGCAACTGCATTTTTTATAAAAGATGGTAAAAAAGAAGAATTTGAAAATTTGTTTAATAAATATTTTAGTGAATATTTTAATTTATATACAAAAGAAGAAGTAATAGATTCGAAACTATTTGGTGATGGTGAAGAAAATCCAAAATTTAGAAGTGAATTAGGTGATTATCTAGCTATTTCTCATACAAAGAAAGCATTTATTTCTGAGGGTGATTATCCATTATATTCGCAGCATGCAGGATATACAGATGATGAAATATATATACCATTAATAGTTATAGATACTAATGAAGTAAATGAATAGAATTATTGTATTATTTAAGTATACCTTATTAAAGGTGTACTTTTTTATTAGTAAATTATATATGTAAAATAAGACTATTTTTTATGTTATAATTATAACGAGGTGAAAAAGATGAGTACACAAATGATTTCTTCAATTTGTATAGCTTTGGTAGGTGCTTTATTAGTTATTTTATCAATATTATTTTTTATAAAAGAAAAAAGACTTAAGAAAAATTGTACAAGTATGGTAAAAGGGAATGTTATAAAGTATAAATATCTTGGTTCAAATAATGCTAGGTCTATATCACCAGTTGTTGAGTACATTGTAGATGGTAAAAAATATAATGCATATAGACATTATAAAAAGATTGTATCAAAAAATAAATATGTATTAAATAATGATGAAAGTGATAACTTTTATATACTAGATGATACATTTTATATAAATACTATAGGAGTTTATCATAATTATAGATTACTTGCAGAAGAAAAATGGCCAATAGGAACAGAACTACCAGTATTTTATAATTCTAAAAATCCAAAACAAGGATTTGTAGAAAAAGTAGTTACAATAAATAAAACAGTAGGTATAGTACTTTTATGTACTGGAGTGGGATTAATAATTTTATCATTAGTTTTCTACATATTACTTAGTTTATAAAAATAGGTAGATAATTCTATTTATTTTTATGTTACAATTTTCTTATATAAAGGAGTGGTTATTTTGTCAAGAGTTTATTATGAAGATATATATAATTTAGGATTATTATATGCTTATATAGATAGTAATGGTACACAGAAAATGGTATTATTGGATGATTTAAAAAGATTTCATAATACTATAGAAAAAAATTTAGAAGAAATGCATAGCAATATAAATGATATTTATGCTGGAATTTGGAATAGTAATGATGAGCCAATTTATTTTGTAAGTAGTAATAAAGAAGGCGATGTTTATTATGTTTTAAAACCAGAATTTAATTTATTAATGGTAAAAAGAAAATATATAGGTTGTTTGTCATCGGAGGTAATAGTGGCATCATTAATGGAAAATGCTTTAGAATGTATTGAACCTGTAATGAAACAAGAAATAAAGAATAATAATTCAAAAGAAAAATCATTATGCTTGGGTTCAAAAATAACTTTTGAAAAAGAAAGGAAAAGTGATAATATGAAAGTAATAACAATATGTGGTAGTTTAAAATTTCAAAATGAAATGATGAGTATTTCAGAAAAATTATCTTTGGAGGGTAACTGTGTTTTCACGCCTGTTTATCCCGTTATCAAAAGAAAAAGAACTAAAGAAGAATTAGATAATTTAAAGAAAATTCACTTTAAAAAGATAGAACTATCAGATGCAATATTTGTAATAAATAAAGATAAATATATTGGTGAAAGTACTAATTTAGAGATAGAATATGCAAAAAAATTAGGTAAGGAAATATTATATTTAGAATAAATCACTTAAATAGACATAATTATAACTTTTTGTTGTTCCTTTTAAATTAATAATAAATTACAATTGATTTGAAAGGAGAAAATTTTATAGATACAAATAAAATATATGCAGAAGCAATTGTTAATGAATATTCTGAAAAGAAAGAATCAAAGGTAATGTCTTTAAAAAAATAGATAGAAAGGCAAAATTACCAGCAAATATATTTGCTTATTCTTTTGGAATAATTATGTTACTTGTATTTTGCTTTGAAATGTGTTTATCTATGGAAGCAATAGGTAATAATATTATTTTAGGAATAATAATAGGTATTATCGGAATAATTGGAGTAGGATTAAATTATCCAATTTATAAAAAATATTAGAAAAATTTAAAAAGAAATATTCATATGATATAATTACACTTGCAAATTAAATAGCAAATGAAAATAAATAATAAAGTAGGCGGTACTATGAATAAACATGAAAGTAAATATTTTAGTACTGCTATTTTAATGGATGAAGCATTAATTAGTTTATTAGATAAAAGAAGAGTATTTAACTCCATATTTAAATTTTGTAAAAGATAATAAAAAGATATTAAAGCATCATTTAGTAATCCGTCTAATATGGATGTATTTAATAAATATAATAGTTTAGAAAAAAATATATTTATACCCATTTTAGAAAGGTTTAATGTGACTGAAAAAGATAGAAAATATCTAGTAACTTTTTATATTTCTGGAATAATGGCTATAATAAAAAATTGGATTATTAATGATTGCAAAGATGAAATTTCTGATATAGAAGAAATTATTGTAAAGTGTACAAGTAATGGTATTTAATAAGGATATAAATTGTCAAATTCTAAAACTAAAACAATAAAAAGAATCTTCATAGAGATGTCTATGTTAGCACTAATGTAATTTGAATAAAATCAATCAATGTCTTAATCATTTTTTTATGATTAAAAATATTATAGTTGTAAATTAATAATTTGTAATATCATCAATTTACATACCTACATTATATGTGATATTATTATAGATAAGATATAGAGGTGAAAATAATGATTGAAGAATATAGATTTGAAAGAAGTTATAGAAACCAGTTATATAAAGGGACAACATATATTATACCGGGTGATCCTAATTTGGGTTATAATTTTGGATTTGCAATATATATACCAGATACAACAGAAGAAGTTACTAATGTTTTAATGTATAGTCCAAATACAGGTTGTGCTGGAATAAATGATGAGGGAAAATTAGATAGTAAAATGAAAGCTTTTCATTTAAAAGATGGTATAGAGGCTATAAGACAAAAATGTATAGGTATAAATCATGGAAAAATGTTGGCTCATAGTTTGAATATACCAGTTATAACACCTTTGGTTCCAAGAGTTGTTGGATATTATACTCAGGCTATGGGAAGTTATGTGTTTAATAATGATACTTCCTATTTAAAATTATCTAGTGACGAAAGAAATGACGAAGAAAATAAATTGACAGATGAAGAAATAGATGAAATTAAATTATATTGTTATAATATATTTGAACAAGTTGCTTTGGGATTGCCACATGCACTAGACTTTATAAGAAGTAAAGGATTTGAAGTTGAAGATAAAATAATTGCTGGTGGATATTCTGCAGGTTCTAAATTTGCAAATTATTTTACTGCTATACATCCAGAGTGTGTTAAAGCAACATTTGGTGGAGGAATTGGTGGTTTGATGATTATTCCACAAGAAAGTATTGAAGTAAATGGTGCTAAAATTACTCTTAAATATCCTTTAGGGATAGCAGACATAAAAAATTTTGATAAAAAAGCATTTGATTCAATTCCACAATATTACTATATGGGAGGAGCCGATTTTAATGATCCAGCAGAAGCAAGAATTATTGATGGAAAGTTAATGCCATGGTTTGGAGAGTGTTATAGTCCGGAGGAAATTGGAATAATTCATACATATCTTGGAAAAAATGGACTAGAAAGGTTTGATTTTGTTTCTTCATATTATAGTGATGAAACATTGTTTAAAATATTTCCGGGTGAAGATCATAATTCTGTTTGCTCAGCAAATAAAGATGGAATTTGTATTTCAGATGAATTGGTATGTGAATTTGTTAAATCTGTATTAGAAAAAGATAAAAAACATAGATTATAAAATATAATTTATGTTTCTTAGTGTTCACAAGGTCAATAATCTGAGTAAAAATATCATTTTTATTAGAAAGGGAGTTATTCATCTGTTTAATTATAACTATAATAAAAAAATTGATTATCAATGATTGTAAAGTGTACAAACAATGGTATTTAATAAGAATATAAAATATGTTATAATCACTATAGAATTAGATAATAATAGAAATGGGTGATTAATATGTTTAAAGAAAAAATTGCTGTTGTAACAGGAGGAGCAAGTGGAATAGGACTTGCAACTACAAAAAAATTATTAAGTGAAGGTGCAAATGTAGTAATTCTTGATTTAAAAATGGATGAAGAAATTATTAATAGTCTTGGAGGTAATGCCCTTTATTTAAAATGTGATGTTTCAAATGAAGAAAATGTTAAAAATTGTATAGAAGAAATAATTAAAAAGTTTAATCATATAGATTACTTAGTTGCTAATGCTGGTATTGGTGGAAGTGCTAGTAAACCACATGAAGTAAGTATGGATGAATGGAATAAGGTTATTTCAGTAAATCAAACAGGTATATTTTTATTAAATAAATATGTAATTAATGAAATGCTTAAAAGCGGTAAAGGAGCAGTTGTTAATACATCATCAATGTATGGTCTTGTAGGATCAACAACTAGTTTTGCATATTCAGCTAGTAAAGGTGCAATCAATCAAATGACTAGATCTTTAGCTTTAACTTATGCTAGAGATAATATTAGAGTTAATGCTATCGCGCCAGGATATGTAGACACTCCAATATTAAGTATGGTTCCAGATAATATAAAAGAAGCAATGGGAAATGAGCTTCCTATTGGAAGACTTGGAAAAGATACAGAAATAGCAAATTTAATATGTTATTTATTAAGTGATGATGCATCATTTGTAACAGGATCAATTATTCCTATAGATGGTGGATTTACTGCAAAATAAAGTACTAATTTTTATTAGTATTTTTCTTTTGTAGTGCTATAATTATTATGGTGAAAAGATTATGGAAAAAATAGAAAAATTAAAAGAAATAATAAATAATTCAAATAATATAGTTGCTTTTACTGGGGCAGGAGTTTCAACTCTTAGTGGCATAAAAGATTTTAGAGGTAAAAATGGTTTATATAAGGAAAAATTTGAACATAGTGCAGAGTATTATTTAAGTTCAAGATGTTTTTTTTTAGAACCAGATACTTTTTATAAATTTTATAAATCAAATATGAATGTTTTAGATAAAGAACCTAATATTGTCCATAAATATTTAACAAAGTTAGAAAAAGATGGAAAACTAAAAGCAGTTGTTACTCAAAATATTGATGGACTAGATAAGAAGTCGGGCACAAAAAATGTACTTGAAATACATGGTACTATATATAAAAATTACTGTGCAAAATGTGGTAAAGAATATAGTGCAGAATATGTTTTTAATAGTGAAGGAGTTCCTTATTGTGATTGTAAAGGCATAATAAAACCATATGTTGTTTTATATGGTGAAATGTTAAATGATGACTTTGAAAAGGCTATACATTATATAAATAATGCAGATACTTTAATTGTATTAGGCTCTTCATTAACAGTAGAACCAGCCGCAAGTTTAGTTAGAAATTTTAGTGGAAAAAATTTAGTTATAATAAATGAAAATGATACGCCATTAGATGAATATGCTACTTTAGTAATACATGAAAATTTAGAAAATGTTATTTCAAAATTAAATGTGTAAACAAAGTGTATTAAATTTCAAAAATGTAATATTAAGTAATATTAAACAAATGACAAAAAAATAATTATATATTAAAATTGTGTTAGAAAGTTAAGTGGTAAAAATGAAAATAATAAAGAAAATTTTGTTTATAATATTACTTTTTTTAGTATCATTTTGTATATATTTTACAGTTAGTGGATATAAGATGTATAAGGATGCAATAGATAAAACACCATTGAGTGAAAAAGTAGAGGAAATTCATAATAAAGAAAATTATACAAAAATAACTGATATGCCAAAAATATATCTTGATGCAGTTATTTCAATTGAAGACCATAAATTTTATAAACATCATGGAGTAAGTGTTACATCAATAGTTCGTGCATTTTTACATGATATAGAGGCTAAGGAGTTTTTAGAAGGTGGAAGTACAATAACAGAACAATTATCAAAAAATATGTATTTTACTCAAGAAAAAGATTTAAAAAGAAAAGTTGCAGAGGTATTTGTAACTCTTGATTTAGAAAAAAATTATACAAAAAACGAGATACTTGAATTATATTTAAATACATCTTATTTTGGTAATGGTTATTATACAGTAAGTGAAGCAAGTAAAGGATATTTTAATAAAGATGCTAAAGACATGACTGATAGTGAAGCAACACTTTTAGCGGGTATTCCAAATGCTCCATCAGTATATAATCCAAAAGAAAATTTAAAACTTGCAAAAGAAAGACAAAAACAAGTCTTAGATAAAATGGTTAAATATAAAAAAATAACTAAGGAAACAGAAGAAGAAATTCTAAGTAAAGAATAAGTAAATGCAGAATAATAAACTGCTTTTATTTTGCATAAATATATGTTAGAATAAGTTATATAATAGGAGTAGTTATGAAGTATAAAGATTATTTAGAAAAGAATCATTCATTTGATAAAAAAACAATGCTTGGCATCTTTTGTATGATTATTGTAATAGGTGGTGTATTTGGTTTTTTATATGAATATTTATTTTATTTTTTTAATGGTGGCATGAAAGAATTTTATTATAGGGGAGGAAATTTTCTTCCTTGGATAAATATATATGCGACAGGTTCAGTTATGATATATATTCTTTCATATAAATATAGAAAAAATCCATTAAAGGTATTTTTAATAAGTGTTATTTCAACTGGGTTATTAGAGTATTTTTCAGGTCTTGGAATTTATATTATAGGTGATGGACTTAGATATTGGGATTATAATACAGAAATATTAAATTTTGGAAATATTAACGGATTTGTATGTCTTAGAAGTGTAATGTTTTTTGGACTATCTGCTTTACTTTTAATGTACGTTATTGTACCATTTTGTTTTCATGTAGCAAGTAAATCAAATAAAAAGGTATTTTTAATTGTTACAATAAGTATATGTTCTATCTTTTTAGCAGATGAATTTTATAATTTGATTTTTACGAGAATTTTTAATCTTCCAAATGCAATAAAAATATATAAAAGTCTTGGAGTTAATTATATGTAAAAATAAAAAAATGTAGAATTTTGTCTTTTAAAATCATTATGTAAATGATATAATGTAATAGTGGAGGTAATAGAAATGAAGAAAGTATTTTTAGCAATATTAGTTTCAGTATTGTGTTTTATTCCTTTTAGTGTTAATGCAGAAGAAAAAGAATACAAAACTCTTAATTTAGATGAAGCACTAAAAGAAGAAGAAATTGATCATGATTTTTCTAATTATCAAGAAACAGATGATCAAGCAATTATATATTTATTTAGAGGAAAGGGTTGTGCTTACTGCAAAAAATTCTTAACATATTTAAATAGTATTGTTGATGATTATGGTAAATATTTTAAAGTTGTATCATATGAAGTTTGGTATGATAATGATAATGCAGAATTAATGGATAAAGTAAGTAATTTATTAGGTCAAAAGGCTGAAGGAGTACCTTATATAGTTATTGGTGATAAGGTTTTCGCAGGATATGCTGAAAGTTATAATGATGAAATAAAAGAAGCAATAAAAAAACAATACGATTCAAAAAATGAATATGATGTTATGCAAAAATTAGCAGAAAGTTCTGATAATGCAGAAGAGACTACTACAACAAAATCATCAGATACAACAGCACTTATAATTATTGTAAATCTATTATTTGTTGCGGTTGCTACTGTAATAATTGTTTTATTCAATAATAAAAATAAATTAGAAATCATGGATAAATTAGAAGAAATGAGTTCTGTTAAGAAAACAAAAAAAGGAGCAAAAAATGAAGCATAAATTATTTTTTGCTTTCTTTATTTCTTTAGTATTAATAGTTACAGGTTGTTCATTTAATCAAAGTGATTCAAAGAAATTTAAAAATGAATATGAATCATTAAATGGTACAAAAGTAGAAGGTAAATCTGTAAGAAACATAAATATAGATAAGAATAATCCATTTATTTATTCTAGTGCAGAAGAAGTAGCAAAGAAAATAGAAAATAAAGAGACATTCGCAGTATATTTTGGATTTAAAGAGTGTCCATGGTGTAGAAGTGTAATAGAATCATTAATAGAAGTATCAAGTGATTTAGGGTTAGAAGAAATATATTATGTAGATGTAAAAGATATTCGTGATACAATGAAAGTTAATGATGATGGTAAAGTAGAAACAGATAAAAAAGGAACTAGTGAATATTATAAATTATTAAAATTACTTGATAATGTTTTAGATGATTATACACTTACAAATAAAGATAATGAAGGAGTAAGTGCGAATGAAAAAAGAATATATGCACCAACAGTTGTTTCTATTGTAGATGGAAAAGCAGAAGATATGACAACTGGTATAAGCGATGCACAAACAGATGCATATATGAAATTAACAGATGAAATGAAAAAAGAAACATATAATAAATTTAAATGTGTTTTAGAATGTGTTACAGAAAATAAAAACTCTTGTTCTATTGATAAAAAATGTTAAAAGGAAGATTTTTAATCTTCCTTTTTTAATATATCTAAAGTATGCGCAGCAGCTCCTATCATTTCATATCTTTCACAAGTACTTAAATGATATTTAATAAATTCATTAAATGCATTTTCATCCATTTTATTTAATACATCTCTAATATAATTTGCACATCCATCAGGAGTTATAATTTTAACTCTTTTTAAATTTACTATTTTATTATAATTGTTTATCTCTTCAATTCTAACAGGTGAATATAGATTATCAACCCAAGATACAATTTTATAATTATTATCAATTTCATTATTATTAATAGAGTTCATTATGTTGTTTTCTTTAAAACCATATCTAATAATACAATAATCATTCATAAAATATTGAACTAAAATATAACCGTTCTTTTTAGTAACTCTTTTTGCTTCAGATAATGCTTTTATTTTTTCTTCATCAGTCATTAAATGATACATTGGACCAAAAAGTAATACAATGTCAAATGATTCATCTTTAAATTTAGAAAGGTTAGTCGCATTTCCTTGAACAACCTTAACTTTATCACTATTTTTTTCAATTACTTTTAAATTATGTTTAACAAGTTCAAGGGCAGTAACATCATATCCATCATTTGCTAAATTTATAGAATATTTACCAGTTCCTGCGCCAACATCAAGAATTTTAGGATTATTAAATTCCTTTAAATATTCCTTAATATATTTCATAGATGTAATAAATTCAACTTGTCCATGTCTTGTATTTAATCTTTTATCTTCATTAAACTTATTATAGTATTTAATTAAATTTTCTTCGTTCATAAAAATATCACCAATAAAATGATACATTATTTTCCTTATTTTTTCTAGTGTATGGTATAATTATTCTATAAGTAGGAGGAAAATATATGTTTTGTAATAAATGTGGAAGTGAAATAAAAGAGGATAATAAATTTTGTACAAATTGTGGCAATAAAGTTATAAAAGATGAAAATGATTGTTATATATTATTTGAAAGAATGAAACAATTTTATGGATGTTTAGTTCCAATTGATATTTATTTAGATGGTAATAGGGTTGGAAGTTTTAAAAGTAATAAATCAATAAAAATAGATACAACAAGTGGTAATCATAAACTTTCATTTAATTTATGGAGTGGTAATGGAATGTATGATATCAATATTGCAAAAGGAGAAAATGTAAAAGTAACTTTTAAATTATCAATGGGACTTGTTACATCTGAACCTGAAATTATTTCTATTGAAAAAATAAAGTAAAAAAATAATTATATAAAATTATTATAGGAGTATAGTTATGGAAAAAGAAAAATTTAATTATAAATCAAAAATAAATTATGATGATTTTGTTCAATATGCAAAACTAAATAAAAATATTAAATATGGAAATTTTGTAAAGTTTGAATTGATTTTATTGGTGTTATTAGTTTTTCAAATATTATTAAATCATAATTATTCAACTTATATTTTATTATTAATGTTTTTATTGCTTACATTAATATTATATATAGTAAATAAAATTACACTAAATGGATATATAACAAAATTATATAATTTGTTATATATGAATGAAGAAGAGTATGAAATAAGTTTTTATAATAAATACTTAATAAGAAAAAGTAAAATTTCTAATAATAATATAGAATATTCTAAAATTAACAAAATAATTGAAACAAATAAAAATTTTTATATAATTTATAAAACATTATATATGTGTTTAAAAAAAGATGAATTGTCTAGTGATGAACAAGATTTTATTAGAAAAATTGATATAAAAAAATATAAACATAAAAATGATAATATAAATTCAGATAAAGTAAATATTATATTTAAAATAATGTTTGTAGTTAATATATTTCTTTTACTATATTTAATTTATTTTATTACAGGTAGTTATTCTGAAAAATTTTGTTATCCAGTATTAATTGAATTATTTATTTTTATAATATTTTTAGTAATTCAAGTTATCGCAAATAAAAAGGGTTATAAGTTAAATAAAAATATTGTTGTTAGCATAATAGGTATATTTTTATCATTAATTTGTATTATTTTAAATCTGTCTCCTAAAGATATTCCTATTGATTATAATAATATATATAAGTATGAAAAAATATCTTTAATAAAATTACCTGATAAAGGTAGATTTTATAAAGGTGTTAATTATCATAAAAACAGTTTAAGTAATTATAAATATTTTAAATCAATTTACTATAATGAATATGCAACTGAAATAGAAAATGAAATAAAGAAAAGTGATAAATGGTTAAGTACTGATAATATTTCTTCAAAATTAACTATTAAAAATTTAAATTATAATTCTGGGTATTATTTAATATATAATAAATCACTCAATAAATATACTAATAAAATAGATAAAGAAAATGATTATGAATATTGTATAATGACTTATAATAAAGACACCAAATATTTAATAATATTAGAATTTAAGTATTAGGATGAGATACAAAAATTATCTTATCCTTTTTTAGTGTCAGGTTAATGTTCATTTTCATATTATGTATTATGAGGTGAGTTAAAATTTGAATTGGTTTAATAGTTTAAGCCCAGTAATTCAAACATTATTAGCAACAATATTCACTTGGGGAGTAACTGCTTTGGGAGCACTTGTTGTTTGCTTTTTTAAAGAGATGAATAAAAAAGTATTAGATACTATTTTGGGATTTAGTGCAGGAGTTATGATTGCATCATCTTTCTGGTCACTTTTATCTCCAGCATTAGATTTGTCATTAGAACTAGGATTTAAAGAATGGGTACTTCCATCAATTGGTTTTATAATAGGAGGCTTATTTGTACTTTTTTCTGATAGTTTTTTAGATAAAGTATTAAGCATAAGAAAGAAAAAAGAAAATAATGAATCATTAAAAAGAAGTATATTATTTGTTTCTGCAATTACAATTCATAATATACCAGAAGGAATGGCAATAGGTGTAGCATTTGGAAGTATTGCAAGTTCTAGTGCTAGTATGAACACCGTAGGAGCGTTAATGCTTGCACTTGGAATAGGTATACAAAATTTTCCAGAAGGTGCTGCCGTATCACTTCCGCTTAGAAGAGAGGGGTATTCTAGGTTTAGAAGTTTTATGATAGGTCAGGCATCAGCAATAGTAGAACCAATTGCTGCTATTATTGGAGTAATACTTGCAATGAGTATAAAAAGTATACTACCAATTCTTTTATCTTTTGCATCAGGAGCAATGATAGTAGTAGTCGCAAGAGAACTACTTCCTGAAAGTGTAAAGGAAAATAAAAATTTATCAACAATAGGTTTAATAGGTGGATTTGTATTAATGATGATATTAGATGTTGCTTTGGGTTAAAGATAGAATAATCTATCTTTTTTTCTTTATTTCTCCTATTTTTCACCATATTTTACACATAATTTAATTTTATAATGTAGTCATGAAAGGAAGAAAAAATATGAAAAGAAAAACAAAGAATATTATAACGATTATACTTATATCAGTATTATTAGTATGCATGTATTTTACAGTAATTAATAATGTAAGTAATAATCAAAATAATGTTCAAAATAATCAAATGGGAGGTATGATGAGTCAAGGTGAACCACCAGAAAAACCAGGTGATAGTTCAAATGATAATGCAGAAAACCAAAATAATGTACCAGCAAAACCAAATGATGATTCAGAAAATAGTGCTAAAAGTATAAAACTTGTACTTGATAAAACAAGTAAAATAAAATTAACTGGTGATAGTTATGTATCTAGTTTAGAAGATGAAGATAGTAGTTATGATAATATAGATTTTAATGGATATAAATTATATGTAAATGGAACTGCTATAAATTAATGTTTACAATAGATAACCAAAATGATAAAATATAAAAGTATGAAAGAAGTTGAAAATATGATAAAATTTACAAAGATGCATGGTCTTGGGAATGACTATGTTTATATAGATGTAACTAAAGAAAATTTAGAAAATCCTAGTGAACTTTCTAAATATATAAGTGATAGGCATTTTGGTGTAGGATCAGATGGTTTAATATTAATTTGTCCTAGTGATAAAGCAGATTTTAGAATGAGGATGTTTAATTCAGATGGTAGTGAAGCAGAAATGTGTGGAAATGGAATTAGATGTGTTGGTAAATTTGTTTATGATAAAAAATTAACAGATAAAACTTTAGTTACTATAGAAACAAAGGCTGGAATAAAAACTTTAAAATTAAATGTAAAGGATGAAAAAGTAGATACTGTAAGAGTTGATATGGGAACTCCTATACTAGAAAGTGAGAAGATACCAGTTATAACAGATGAAAAAATCGCACAAAATTTAAGATTAAATGCACTAGATAAAAGTTTTGATTTTACATGTGTATCTATGGGAAATCCTCACGCAGTAACAGTTGTAGACAATTTATCAGATTTTGATGTAAAAAAATATGGTAGTATTTTAGAAGTTAATGAAGCTTTTCCAAATAAAACTAATGTTGAATTTGTAGAAATAAAAGATCCTGAAAATATAAAAATGAGAGTTTGGGAAAGAGGAACAGGGGAAACACTTGCTTGTGGTACAGGTGCTTGTGCGAGCGTTGTTGCTTGTAATTTAAATGGACTAACTAAAAGAAGTGTTAATGTTGAACTTTTAGGAGGAAATTTAAATATCGAACTTGGTGAAGATAATCATGTATATATGACAGGACCTGCAGTAACAGTTTTTGAAGGTGAGTTAAATAATCCAAAAGTATTAAAATTAACAAGGTAATAAGTAAGCATATCAAAATAAGATATGCTTTTTTTATGGAAAAATATTAAAAGATTATGTATAATTAATTTAAAGGATTGGTAATTATGAATAGATGTTCTTGGGTTAATATGAATAATGAACTTTATATAAAGTATCATGATGGAGAATGGGGAAGAAAAAGTTTTAATGATAATTATTTATTTGAAATGTTATTACTTGAATCATTTCAAGCAGGTCTTTCTTGGGAATGCATACTAAATAAAAGAGAGAAATTTAGAGCAGCCTTTGATAACTTTAATATTGATAAAATAATAAATTATGATTCAGAAAAAATAAATAAGCTATTAAATAATAAAGGAATAATCAGAAACAAATTAAAAATAAAAGCAGCTATTAACAATGCAAAAATATTTAAAGAGATACAAAAAGAATATGGATCATTTAGTAATTATATCTGGTCATTTACTAGTAATAAAGTTATATATGAAACAGGTAAAACAAAATCAGAGTTATCGGATAAGATATCAAAAGATTTAAATAAAAAGGGTATGAATTTTGTTGGAACAATAGTGATATATTCATATCTTCAAGCAATAGGAATAATTAATTCACATGATAAAAATTGCTTTTTATATAAGGAGGAAAAATGAGAGAAGTTAAACCAAATACAATATGGAGACATTTTAAAGGATCAACTGCGCGTGTTATAACAATTGCAAAACATACAGAAACAGGTGAAGAATTAGTTATATATGAATGCACAAATAATAATTGTACAAATGGAATATATGCAAGACCACTTGATATGTTTTTAAGTGAGGTAGATCACGAAAAATATCCGGATGTAAAACAAAAGTATCGTTTAGAACTTATAGATGAAGGTAAATAATATGAAGAAATTTTTAAAAATTACAATATTAAATATTTTGATTATAATGATAGTTGTATTTTGCTTTGTATTAGTTATAAATAATCATGAAAAGAAAAGGTATTTAGAAATAAAAAATAGTTTTAATGATGCTGTTCAAAAAGAAATAGATGCTACTTTTGTAGTTAAAGATTATTATAATTGTAATATAGCAGTTAATAATTATAAAGTATCTGATGAATTTTTAATTTCACAAGGATATTTGAAAAAATCTGATATGTTAGATATTGATAAAGTAAATTATTGTACAGGACATGCTAATGTATCAATGGGTAAAAATTGTAATTTAAAATATAAATCATATATAAAATGTAAAAGAGGTATTATATGAAAAAAAGTTATGAAGAAGTTATACTAAAAATAAAAAAACTTGGAAAACATTTTTAGAATCATTAGTTATAATAATAATTGCTTTTATTTTTGTATACTATTTCTTTATTGTTAAAAATAATAAAGAAATAAGTGAATTAAGAGGATTTTTATATGCTATTATTCCATATTTAATAATATATATGGTTACATTTATTAAACTATATATAAATAAAACAAAATTAAAAAAAGATAACCCTGATATTAATTTAAATGATATAAATGAACAATTTTATGTTTCAAATTATGAATCTTATAATAGACTAAAGATTGAATTAAAACATAATTTGATAGAATCTCTTGTTAATTATTATTTTGTCAACAATATTAAGTTTAATATATTTTTATGTTAATAAAAACCAAAAAGATTTTGAAAAAAATATAATAGTGATAAATGGTATACAGAATGGGCAATGTTAGAGCATTATGATAATCCAACATATGAAGATCAAGAATACAATATTGGATACTTTTATTATACCGGTAAAGATGGTAAAAAATATGAATATATAGGGAAAATATTTTTTTTAGATAGAGAAACATTTAGAAATAAAAAAGAATATAAAAAATTAATTTATGTTTCAGAAACAGATAATTCTAAATTAATGAAATATGAGAATTATAGTACTAAATATGAACTTATTAATAGTTTTGTAAGTCCTATAGTTTTAGGTGTAATTATAATATTTTTATTAAGAATTTTTTACAAGAAGATATATAAAGTAGATTAATTCTACTTTTTTATTTACACAATTTATAACGTATGTTATATTGTAATTAGAATCATAGTATATGATATAAAAAAGGAGAGAAATAATATGAAAAATTTAAAAAGTATAATATGGGGACTTGTTTTGATTACTCTTGGAGTAATAATAGGATTAAATGCATTTGAAATAATTAATGTAGATATATTTTTTGATGGATGGTGGACATTATTTATAATTGTTCCTTGTTTTATTGGTATTATTACAGAAGAAAATAAACTTGAAAATATAATTGGATTAATAATAGGAATAGGATTATTATTATGGAGAAGAGATGTTATAGAAATTGGTATGTTATGGAAACTTATTGTTCCAATAATATTAATATTAGTTGGAATATCATGCATATTTAAAGGAAAAATAGATAAAAAAATAGAATCTGAAATACAAAAAATAAATAAAACAAATGATAATAATTATTGTACTGTTTTTTCTGGTCAAGAAGTTAATTTATCAGATGAAAAATTTGATGGAGCAAACTTAACAAGTGTATTTGGAGGTATTGATTTAGATTTAAGAAATGCAAAAATAAATAGTGATACTGTAATAGATGTAAAATGTGTATTTGGTGGAGCAGATATTTTAGTTCCAGATAATGTAAAAGTAAAAATATCATCTTCATCATTCTTTGGTGGAGTAGATAACAAAAAGAAAAATAAAGATGATCAAAATAAAAAGTATACACTATATATAAAAGCAACTTGTGTATTTGGTGGAGTAGATATTAAATAGGAGAAAAATAATGGAAAATGTAATAGAAGTTAAAAAACTAACAAAAGAATATAAAAATTTAAAAGCCATAGATAATTTATCCTTTGAAGTAAAAAAGGGTGAAATTCTTGGACTTTTAGGACCAAATGGTAGTGGTAAAACAACTACAATAAATAGTGTATTATCACTTATAAAAGCAGATGGACAAATAAAAATATTTGGTAAAGAAATGAGTCCAGACGCTTATGATATAAAAAGAAAAATAGGTGTAGTATTTCAAGAAATTGCAGTATTTAGTGAATTAACTGTATATGAAAACATAGATTATTTTTGTTCACTTTATATAACAGATAAAAATAAAAGAAAAGAATATGTAAATGATGCGATAAAACTAGTAGGATTAGAAAATTATAAAAAGTTTTATCCAAAACAGTTATCAGGTGGACTTCTTAGAAGACTTAATATAGCGTGTGGAATATCACATAAACCAGGACTTATATTCTTAGATGAACCAACAGTTGCGGTTGATCCACAAAGTAGAAATAATATATTAGAAGGTATTAAAAAGTTAAGAGATGATGGCGCAAGTATAGTTTATACAACACATTATATGGAAGAAGTAGAAATATTATGTGATAGAATTATTATTCTAGATAAGGGTAAAATACTTGCTGAAGGAACAAGTGATGAACTTAAAAAACGTGCAAATATAGAAGAAAAAATAACAGTAGAAATAGATGAAATAAATAATAAAATAATAGAAGAAATTAAAAAATTTAAAACTGTTCATAATATATCACTAAATGAAAAAATGTTAGTAATTACATATAAAAAAGGCAAAAATAATTTAGGAGAATTAATAGATTTCTTAAAAGAAAATAATGTAAAATATAATAAAATATTCTCAGAAAGACCATCACTTAATGATGTATTCTTATTTCTTACAGGTAAGGAACTTAGAGACTAATGTTTATAAATAATTTTAAATATTCATTTAAAGTATTAATAAGAAATAAAGGATTAATCTTTTGGACATTTGCCTTTCCAATATTACTTGGATTATTCTTTTATCTTGCATTTTCAGATATAGAAAATAAAGAAAATTTTAAACAAATAGATATTGCAGTTATAGAAAATAAAGAGTTCCAAAATGATGAATTCTATAAAGAAGCAATAAAAGTGTTAAGTGATAAAAATAATAGTTCAAGAATATTTAACACAAAATATGTAAGTAAAAAAGATGCAGAAGGAAAATTAAAGAATAAAAAAATATCTGGTTATTTAGAATTTACAAATGATAATGTTAATATTACTGTTAATTCATCTGGAGTAAATGAAACAATAATAAAGTATGTAGTTTCAGAACTTAAAAGTGATAAAAAAATAATGAATGATTTAGTAAGAAGAGAAGTAATAAAATCGCATAATAATAGTTATGATAAAATTATTAATTATGAAGAAATATATAACAATGTTATAAAAATATTAAATGAAGATAATGTAAAATTAAATAATATTTCAAATAAAAATTTAAGTTATACAATGATTGAATACTACACTTTAATTGCGATGGCATGTTTATATGGAAGTATGCTTTCAATGTATATTACTAATTTTAAATTAGCAAATATGAATAGTGTTGGAAAAAGAATATCACTATCACCAACAAGTAAAACAAAGTTATTATTAAGTAGTTTACTTTCTAGTTATTTAGTTCAATTAATAGGATTAACACTTTTATTTATATTTACAATATTTGTAATAAAGGTAGATTATGGAAATAATTTGCCACTTGTAATAGCGCTTTCATTAGTAGGATCATTATCTGGACTTACACTTGGAGTATTTGTTGCATCAAAATTTAAAGTAAGTGAAGGAAGTAAGATAGGAATTTTAATATCAGTTATAATGCTTGGATCATTCTTATCTGGAATGATGGGAATAACAATGAAATATGTAATTGATAAAAATGTTCCTATAATTAATAAGTTAAATCCAGTAAATATGATAACTGATGGACTTTATTCATTATATTATTATAATACTTTAGATAGATATTATTTTAACATTATTAGTTTAGTAATATTTTCTATTATTATGATGATACTTTCTATAAACTCTTTAAGGAGGCAAAAATATGACAGTATTTAAAACATTTTTTAGAATAGTAAATAAACTAAAGCCCACAATCATTTTATATACTGCATTATTAATTATATTTGGCGCAGTTAATATGAAAACAAGTGATAATAATATTAACTTTGTAAATAGTAAACCAGATATATTAATAATAAATCAAGATGTTAATAAGGGCCTTACTAAGAATCTAATTGATTATATGAAAAAAAATTCTAATATAGTAAAAGTAGAAAATAATGAAGAAAAAATAAATGATTCACTTTTTTATAGAGAGGTAAGTTATGTAATATATATTCCAAAAGATTATAGAAAAAATGTACTTTTAGGAAATAATCCAAAATTAGATATAAAGAAAACAGATGAATATGATGCACATTTATCTGAAATGATGTTAAAAAGATATATAAAACTTCAAAATATATATAATAAAGAAGCTGGTAGTGAAGATGAACTTATTACTCTTATAAATGATAATATAAATGATGATGTAAATGTAAAAATAACATCAAAAGTAGATACATCAAAAACATATAATATTGCTTACTATTTTAATTTTGCTAGTTATAGTATTTTAGCAATTATAATATATATTATATGTTTAGTACTATGTTCATTTAAAGAAGAAAGTATTAGTAAAAGAATTAATATTAGTAGTATAAATTATAAGAGTCATAATAATAAAATATTACTCGCAAGTATAGTCTTTTCAAGTATAGTTTGGCTTTTATTTGTTATTATTGGTGTGATTGTAGTTGGTGATATAATGTTTTCTTTAAGAGGATTAATATCAATCATTAATTCATTAATATTTACATTTTGCGCACTTACTTTATCAATTTTAATAAGTTCTCTAACTAATAATAAAAATGCAATATCTGGTATAGTAAATGTAATTGCTCTTGGTTCTGCATTCCTTTGTGGTGCATTTGTACCAGCAGAATATTTACCAAGTTCAGTGCTTAATTTTGCACATATTTTACCAGCATATTACTATATAAATTCTAATGATTTATTAAAAAACATAGATGTTATTAATATAAGTAGTATGTATTCTATAATAATAAATACGATAATAATTATTATGTTCTCTATATTATTTATTATTTTAAATAATGTAGTAACTAGAAAAAAGAGAAAATCAAATTAAAATGGGTACTAGAAATAGTGCCTTTTTTGTTGTATAATATCTTCTAGGAAAGAGGAATTTTTATGATAACAATAAAAAGCGATAGAGAAATTGAATTAATGAGAGAAGCAGGTATGATGGTTTCAAAAACACATAAATACTTAAAACCATTTATTAAGGAAGGTATTACAACAAAAGAACTTGATAGACTTGCAGAAGAATATATAAGAAGTATGGGCGGAGTTCCTACTTGTAAAGGCTTTGAAGGATTTCCAGCAACTCTTTGTACAAGTATAAATGATGAAGTTGTTCATGGTATACCAAGTAATAGAAAACTTAAAAAAGGTGATATTATAACTATTGATATGGTTATAGGTTATAAAGGATACCAAGGAGATGCTGCTTGGACTTATAAAGTTGGAGATATATCAAAAGAAAAAGAATATTTAATGGAACATACTGAAAAAGCATTATATGAAGGAATAAAAATGGTAAAACCAGGAGCAAGAGTAGGAGATATATCTGCAGCAGTTGAAAAATATGCTAGAAGTCATAATCTTGGTATAGTAAAAGAATTATGTGGTCATGGTATTGGAACAGATATGCATGAAGATCCTAATGTTCCAAATTATGGTGCATCAGGAACAGGACCAATATTAAAAGCAGGTATGGTAATATGTATAGAACCAATGCTTAATCTTGGTACAGATGATATTTATGAAGAAGATGACGGATGGACAATTAGAACAGAAGATGGAAAAAGTGCAGCACACTATGAACATACAATATTAATTACAAAAGATGGTTATGAAATATTAACTCCAAGATTAGATTAATGTAACAAAAAATAATTATTGACATATAATAAAGTAAATGATATCATTTATTCAAAAGTTAAATATTGATCAAGTTGTTATTTATTAACAACCGGGCCTTTTTTGGCAGCATATAAGTATACACTTAATTTGCGGGACATAATATAAGTTTCACAAATTAGGTGTATTTTTATTTAAAAATAGGAGGATATATGAAAAATAATGAAAAAATAGCAATCAAAGTTTCTATAATAAGTATTATTTTGAATTGCTTATTAACACTTATAAAATTTATTTCAGGGGTTATATCAAAGTCATCTGCGATGATATCAGATTCAGTACATTCACTTTCTGATGTACTTAGTACTTTTGTTGTCATAATAGGAGTAAAAATATCAAATAAAAAAGCAGATAGTGATCACCCTTATGGTCATGAAAGAATAGAATGTGTATCTGCAATTATACTTTCTGGTATGCTTTTTATAATAGGAGCATTAATAGGAATAAATGGAATAAAAAATGTAACTAATAGTAGTAATCTTGTTATGCCAGGAGTTTTAGCTCTTATCGCATCTATTATTTCAATAATATCAAAAGAAGCAATGTACCAATATACAATAAGAGTATCAAAAAAAATTAATTCGGCAGCATTAAAGGCAGATGCATGGCATCATAGATCAGATGCATTATCATCAATTGGTAGTTTTATTGGAATATTAGGTTCTAGACTTGGATTTAAAATATTTGATCCATTAGCGAGCGTGATAATATCATTATGTATTATTAAAGTTTCAATAGATATATTTAAAGATGCAATAGATAAAATGGTAGATAAATCTTGTGATAAAGAAGTTATTGATAAAGTAATAAGTGTAATTGAAAAAAATGAAAGTGTTAAAAATATAGATGATATTAAAACAAGACAATTTGGCAATAAAGCATATGTTGATGTTGAAATATCAGTAGATGAAAATTTATTATTAAAAGATGCGCATAAGGTTGCTGAAGAAATTCATGATAGTGTTGAAAATGAAATAAATATCGTAAAACATTGTATGGTTCATGTTAATCCATATGAAGTAAAGTAAAAAAATATGATATAATGAGTTAAGAGGTATTTTATGATTGATGAATTATTTAAAGACTATTACAAATATTCAGACTTTTATGATATTTTCAATAAGTATAGAAATTATGAAAGAGAAATGCGCTTTTTATTTAGAATGATTAAAGATAAAAAAAGAGTATTAGATTTAGGTTGTGGTACAGGAACACACTTAAATATTTTAGAAAATGTAGGTTATATAGTTGATGGTCTTGATTTAAGTGAAAATATGGTTGAACTTGCAAAAACAAAGGTAAAAAAAGCAAGAATTTTTAAAGCTAATATACTTAATTATAAAATTGATGAAAAATATGATGCGATAATATCAATGCATTCAGTTTTTAATCATTTAAAAAGTTATGATGAATTTGAAAAGGCACTTCAAAATTCACTTGATCATTTAGAAAAAGATGGAATAATGGTAATAGATTTAGATAATAGAAGATCAAATGATGATGTTTATGATGTAGTAGATGGAAATAAAAGATATATGGAATGCTTTTATAGTCCAAAATATAGTATGCAAATAAGAACTATTAATTTTACAATTGGTCTTAAAACATTTACATTTGAACATGAGTTTTTTATCTATAAAAAAGAAAAATTAGAAGAGATACTAGATAAATATGACGTTAGTTATGCACTTCTTACTAATTTTTTTAGACAAAAAGCAAATGATGAATCAAAAAGAATACATGTAGTTATAAGGAAGAATGGATAATGGAAAAATATATAGTAAAAGAAAATGAAATATTAATAGAATTTTTAAAGAAAACATTTAGTAATTTATCAAAAAATAATGTAAAAAGTTTATTACATAACGAAAAAGTATTTGTAAATGGTAATATGACTACTAAATATAATTATGAATTAAATGTTGGAGATACAGTTGAAATAAGAGAAAAGGTTGCTAAAAATATAGATATAATATATGAAGATAAAGATATTATTGTAATAAATAAACCATCTGGGTTACTTACAGTTGCAACAGAAAAAGAAAAAAATAAAACCGCATATCATTTAGTTATGGAATATTTAAAAAAGAAAAATAAGAATAATAGAATTTTTATAATTCATAGACTTGATAAAGATACATCAGGAATAATTATGTTTGCTAAAAATGAAAGAGCTAAACATTTATATCAAGATAATTGGAATGATATAGTAAAGAAAAGATGTTATTATGCAGTTATTGATGGAAAAATGGAAAACAAAGAAGGAACGATTAAAAGTTATTTAAAAGAAAATGGTAATATGGTATATTCTGTAAAAGATAGAAGTGGTAAACTTGCTATTACAGAATACAAAGTTTTAAAAGAAAGAAAAAATATTTCTCTTTTAGATATTAATTTAAAAACAGGTAGAAAAAATCAAATAAGAGTACATATGAAAGAAAATAAAACACCAATACTTGGTGATTTAAAGTATGGAGAAAAAAGTAAATTAATTAATAGACTTGCACTTCATGCATATAAGTTAGAACTTATAAATCCAGTCACAAAAAAATTACTTATTTTTGAGGCAAGTATGCCAAACGAAATTAAAACACTATTTAAGTAGTGTTTTAATTTTCCATTAATTCGATTGTTTCTTTTATATTTCTTTGTTCTTCTTCTAATCTTTTTAATTGTTTTTTTAATTCTTTTATTTGTTCTTCTTTTGTTAAATTTTCCGTTCCAAAAGATGTTTTATCTTTATTATATGATGTAATCCATTTTTCTAATGTTTTTAAAGGAACACCATATTTTTCAGCAGTTTTACTTGTAGAATTTTTTTTATTAACAATTAAATCAACCATCATAAACTTAAAATTATTATCATATATTCTCGGCATACACTTTCACATCCTTAATGGTATTATACACTAATGTATTTGATAATTCAACAAAAAAAACATTAGGTTAACTCACAAAAATATTATAAACTTTAAAGTGCATCCTGTATGTATTTGTTTTTTTTGAACAAAATACTATTGGTGATAAATATGAATATTTTAATAACAGGTTCAGCATCTGGTCTTGGATATAATGCTGGAATTAATCTTGCAAAAAAAGGATATCATGTTTTTTTAACAACAGAAAATGATAAACAATTAGAAGTACTAAATGATAAAGTTAAAAATATGGATAATATAGATACTTTTAAATTAGATGTTACGAATAAAAATGATTTAAAAAAATTAGATGAAATAAATATCGATATATTAATAAGTAATGCTGCGGTTGGATATGGAGGTAGTATTATTGATGTAGATATGGAAAAATTTAGACATAGTTATGAAGTAAATGTTCTGTCAAATTTTGAACTTATAAAAAAGGTTATCAATAAAATGATAGAAAAGGGTAATGGTAAAATAATAATTATGTCTTCTATGATATCAAATATATCAATTCCATTTTTTGGAATATATGCGGGAACTAAAGCAAGTATTACAATGACAGGTAAATGTTTAAGAAAAGAAATAAAAGTAATAAATAAAAATATAAAAGTATCTATTATAGAACCAGGATTTTATAAAACAGGATTTAATAGATTTATGATAGAAAGTAAATATAATGAAGAAACTATTTTTAAAGATTTTTATGATTCAATAAGAAATTTAGAAAATGAAATATTAGATTTTTCTGCTAAAAAGAAATATGATTCTATTACAAAACAAATTATAAAAGCAGTAAAAGAAGAAAATCCAAAAGAAATATATAGGGCTCCAATGATTCAAAATTTATTAATAAAATTATATATTAAATTCTTGAAAAAATAGGCATAAACAATTATAATATAAATGCACTTTTACTTAACGTGCTAGAAAGAGATTAATATGTATCAGAGTTTAAGAACAAATGAGTTACCTGATGATTATGTTGTTTTTGATATAGAAACAAGCGGTCTTAATCCAAAGAAAGACAAAATCATTGAAATAGGTGCGATAAAATATAAAGATAATAAGGAAATAGATGAGTTTAGTTATTTAATAGATCCAGAAATAAAATTGAATCAAATAATAACAGATGTTACTGGTATTACAGATGATGACTTAAAAGGAAAAGATAAAATAGATGTAGTACTTCCTAAATTCTTAGATTTTATTGAAGATTATACAATTATTGGTCATAATGTAAAATTTGATTATGATTTTATAGAAGCAAATATTACAAAACTACATTTAAAACATTTAAAAAATAGAATAGTTGATACTTTACTTCTTTCTAGAATAACAATTTATGATAGTAAAAATCATAGATTAAAAACATTAAAAGAATATTTAGGGTTAAACTATAATTCACATAGAGCATTAGATGATTCTTTAACTTGTAATGATTTATATCAATATTGTAAAAATAAGAAAAAAAGAAATTGACAAACACTATTTGTCAATTTATACTATGTGCTTAAGAAAAAGGTGACTGTTGTATGACTGACAAAGAGCTATATAGATATTTACAAAGAATAAAATTTATATTAAATGATAGCAAAGGCACTAAAGAAGAAAATAAAAAAGCAATTTATAATTTAAAAGATCAGTTAGAATCTTTAAAAATTAATTGTAATATATATTTTTTTGAATATAAACTCTTTAGGATGAAAGTTTTATTTTTTAGTATTATTACGCTTGGTATTTACAAAAAAGCACAAAAATCTGAAATTGAAGAACAAAATGAATTACTATATAAAAGCCTAGAAAGTTTTGATGAAGAATATAAAAAAGTAGAAGAAGAAATTCATAAATTAGAAAATGAAAATATTGATATAGATGCTAAAATAAATAGATATAGTAATGAGTATGAAAGAATAAATTCTTATTTTGGGAGGTAATTTAATATGAATAAAACAGAATATATGAAAATATTAAGGAAAATATCAAATAATTTTAAATCCGAATGTATTAATAATGATGATTTAAAAAGATCAATTTTTTTAATTGATAGTGCTGGTTATTCAAAAAAATTTTTTTTAAATGCAGCAATAATTGAATCTATAATTAGTATTATATGTGTATGTAATGATAAAAATTACCTTTCAATGGCATTATTTTTATTTATTATAATAGATATTCATTTGTATTATATGAGTGAAGCATATGAAAAGTCTTTTGCAGATTGTTATAAAATTAATAAAGAAAGTTTAAAAAATTATGAAAATCAGATTGAAAGAATAGAGAATGAAATAGAATTTTTTCAAAGTTCAAGTGAAGAAGAAGTACAAAAGTATTTAAGTTATAAAATGGGTGATAGTAAAAAAATTAACTAGTTATATCTAGTTTTTTTTGCTTCTATAAGGTATAATAACATATATAGATTTGGAAGTGATTAGAAATGAATTTAGCTGATTCTTGGAAAGATTATAAAATATTAGATATGTCAGGTGGAATGAAACTTGAGTCTTGGAATGGAATAATATTATCAAGACCAGATCCACAAATAATATGGGATGAAAAAACGAATCCAAAATTATGGAATAAAACAAATGCTGTTTATCATAGAAGTAAAACAGGTGGTGGATACTGGGAATACAAAAATAATATTTTTGATAGATGGACAGTTAGTTACAAAGATTTAACATTCAATATTAAATTAATGGGATTTAAACATACAGGTTTATTTCCAGAACAGGCTGTAAATTGGGATTATATGATAGATAAAATAAAAAAGAGTAATAGACATATAAATGTACTTAATTTATTTGCGTATACAGGTGGTGCGACAGTTGCTTGTGCTTATGCAGGAGCAGATGTTGTACATGTTGATTCATCAAAAGGTATGACTGCGTGGGCAAAAGAAAATATAATAAGTTCAAATCTTCAAGATAAAAATGTAAGATTTATTGTAGATGATGTAATTAAATTTGTTCAAAGAGAAATAAGAAGAGGTCATAAATATGATGCGATTATTATGGATCCACCATCATTTGGTAGAGGAGCAAATAAAGAGGTTTGGAATATAGAAGAAAGTTTATTTAAATTAATTAAATTATGTGAAGATGTATTAAGTGATGATCCATTATTTTTCTTAATTAATTCATATACAACAGGAATGAGTCCAAAAGTACTTGAAAATATATTAAGTCTTACAATAAATAAAAAACATGAAGGTAAAATAAGTAGTGGTGAAGTTGGTCTTCCTATGGAAAATAGTGATTTAGTTTTACCATGCGGTATTTATGGAAGATGGGAAAAAGATGAATAATTTAAAAATTTTATATGAAGATAATCATATTATAGTAGTTATTAAACCATATAATGTTCCAGTTCAAGCAGATTCATCAAATGATCTTGATATGCTTACTATAATAAAAAATTATATAAAGGAAAAATATAATAAACCAGGTAATGTTTATTTAGGACTTGTTCATAGACTTGATAGACCAGTAGGTGGAGTTATGGTATTTGCAAAAACAAGTAAAGCAGCATCAAGACTAAGTGAAGAAGTTAGAACTAATAAAATACATAAAACATATCTAGCAGTAGTTCATGGCATTTTAGATAAAAAGAAGGATAAAATTATAAATAAAATGTCAAAAGATGAAAAAACACATAATTCATATATAGATGAAAAAAATGGAAAAGAAGCAATATTAGAATATAAAGTAATAAAAGAAGAAGATAACTTATCTTTATTAAAAATAAATTTAATAACAGGTAGACATCATCAAATAAGACTTCAATTAAGCAATATTAATCATCCAATATATGGTGATCAAAGATATGGTTTTCAAGATAAGAAACAAATAATGCTTTATGCATATAAATTAGAATTTACTCATCCAGTTACAAAAGAATTAATGACTTTTAAAAACTTACCAAACTGGAATATAGTAAAAAGTGAGGAGGATATTTTATGAGAAACTTATATATAGATTTTGATGGAGTAATATTAGATACTTTACCTCCTGTTTATAAACTTGCTAAACAACTTAATTTAGACTATAAAACTCAAACAAAAGAAATGAGTAAATTATTTTCTAAAATAGATTGGGAAGAATTAATAGATGATTCTGTTGCTTTAAATGATAGTGTAAATGCTATAAAAAAACTAAGTGAATCAGGTAAATTTAATATATCAATTTTAACACATGTAAATTCACTTAAAGAAGCAAAAGCCAAAATTAAATTTTTAGATGGTATTACTAATGATTTAACAATAATACCTGTTCCATCTGGAGTTTCAAAAACAAAAATGACTCAAACAAAAGGTGCAATACTTGTTGATGATTATTCGGGTAATTTAATAGATTGGGAAGCATCAGGAGGAATAGGAATAAAATTTACAAAAGAAAAGGAAAAAAATTGTAAATTTAAAAATATAACATCTTTAGAAGAAATTTTAGATATATTTAAATAGGTGAAGTAAAGTGGTAGTAAAAAAAGTAGTAGTAGGAAATTTAGAAGAAAATTGTTATTTTATTATCAAGGACAATAGTTGCATAATTGTTGATCCTGGTGATGAGTTTCATAAAATTGATGAAATAATAAAAAAATTATCTTTAAATGTGGTAGCTGTTTTAGTAACACATGCACATTTTGATCATATAGGAGCCTTAGAAGAAGTATTAAATAAATATAATATACCTCTTTTTTATAATAATATTAATAATGAGATATCATATGAAAATTTAATTAGTGTTAATGAATCAAAATATGAATTAGATAAATTTAAATTTGAAGTAATATATACTCCTGGTCATAGAAATGATTTAGTTACATATTATTTTTACGAGGATAATATTATGTTTACTGGAGATTTTTTATTTAGAAATTCTATTGGAAGAACGGATTTAGAATATTTAAATTTTAATGATATGATATTTTCACTCAACAAAATATATAAATATAATGATGAAATTATAATTTATCCAGGCCATGGAAGAGAGACAACTCTTGATTATGAAAAGAAAAATAATTATTATATGGGGGTATATTGTGAAAAATAATAAAAGTGAAGAAAGATTAAAAAGAAAAAAATATTATAAATCGATAGAAAATTTACTTAGAAATGAAAAAATAGATTTTGCAAGAAGAGAATTAGTAAAATTTATGCATATGTATCCAGATGAAGAATATGCGATAATTTCTTATATAAAAATATTAATCAAACAAGGTAATTATGATGAAGTAATTGAAATATCTAAAAGATATATGGATAATATGGAAATAGAATATTATTTAGGGATTGTTTATAATAGTAAAATGGATTATCAAAAATCTAAAGAATTATTTTTTGATTCATATGAAAAGGGAATGATAAAATCACTTATACAATATATTGTAATTTTAATAAAAGAAGAAAATTATGAAGAAGCATACAAGTATTTTTGTTTGATACCAGAAGAATATGTGCGTGATAATGAAGTAGAAGTTGCAATTTTAAGAAGATATATTTATAAAGAAAAATATCCAGAGATAAACTTAATACTGAAAAATGAATTTCTTCCATATTTTTCATCTCAAATAGTTGTTTATAATGAAAGCGTATTAGAAACAATAGTTAAAAGAAGAAAAAATTTTAAAGAAGAAGTAAATTTTAAAAATTTAATAGCTTATGCAAAAGAAGAAATTGAAAATATTGAACCTACATATTTTGATATCTTTGATAGATATATTATTAAAGATCCGGGTGTTGGAAAAATAAATGGAAAAAAAACAGATTATTTAGTTATTTCAACTAATTTAAACACAAAAGATATTGTAAATATATATCCTTATAAATATAGAAATAGAATACAATGTGAACCATTATCATATAAACTACAATTTTGAAAATATTTATAAAATGTAAATATTTTTTTATTTTCTTCATATACTTTAGTGTAATACTAAGGAGGCAAGAAATATGGAAACAATCAAGGTTTCATCAAAATCAAATCCAAATTCAGTTGCAGGAGCACTTGCAAATGTATTTAGAGAAAAATCATCAGTAGAAATGCAAGCAATAGGAGCGGGTGCATTAAATCAAGCTATTAAAGCAATTGCAATTGCAAGAGGTTTTGTCGCACCATCTGGTAAAAATTTAGTATGTATACCAGCATTTACTGATATCTTAATTGATTCAGAAGAAAGAACTGCTATTAAATTAATTGTAGAAGCAAGATAACTTGCTTTTTTTTTGTAATAAAATGTAAAATTTTAGTTTTAATTATGAATTAATTATTATTAAGTGTTACAATAAAATAGGTGAAGAAAAATGAAGAGTACAGAACTTAGTATGATAGATTATTCTATTTTGACAACAATGGAAAAGGGTGGCGATTATGCATGCTATGAAAATATAGTTTCGGCACTGGAAAATTATGCATTACATGATAACCCAAATGGTTTTACAAAAAATAAAGATGCTAGAAATTATATATCTAGTTTAAGTAAAGAAGATATTAGGAAAGAATTATTAAAAAATATAGTAAAAAAACATTACTGTGCTATGTATAGTGGTTATGCAACAATTTTAAAAACTAATAAAAGTTTTGTTGATGATTTAAATATATCAGAAGCAGAATTATTAATATTAGATTCAATTAAAACAATGCCTATAATAGCTATTGATGATATTTTAAAAAGAATGCCAAAATTAACTGATTTAATGATAAAGTCATTTGTAGATTCTAGATACTTTGATAGAAGTTATATGATAAAGAATTTAGATAATAATGGAGTAGAAAATAATGAATGTCAGAACTTGTTATTTAAAATTGATAGTTATTATGAAAAAAGTAATACAAGTGAAGAAAGCAATAGAAAAATAATACATTAGTGATATTATTTTTTTATTGACTTTATTTATTTTTATGATATCATAATTATCAAGGAAGTAGTATATGAAAAAACAAGACAAATTAGAAGATAAGATTATTTTATATGAATGTTTTAAAAAATATTTAGAAAGTTATAAAGATAACTATTGCAAAGATAAGTATTTACCACAAAATCTTATAGAATTTTATTACCAAGCAACAGATGATGTAAACTTTGATTTATTAAAAAAATCTTTTATGAAAAAATATATTTATAACGAAAATGAAGTAGAGGCTGCACATACTTCTTGGGAGAGAAGAGGACTAAGAGAAATGTATAATTTTATACATGGATATGATACAAGTAGGATGGATATTTATACAATTTTAGAACTTCATGAGCAATTATATAAATATGCGCCTAATAAAGATTTTGGAGGTCATTTTAGAAATTCTGATGCACACATAAATAATAGTATGGCAAATCTTATGGAATGGTCATGTATTAGATATGAAATAATAAAATTAAAATCGTATACAAAGGAATTAATTCAAAGAGGAAAAGAACTTAATGGTACAAGTGATTTTGATGAATTATTTAAATACATAGAAGAGTGTGTAATATTAAATACTGATTTATTAAAAATTCATCCATTTTATGATGGAAACGGTAGATGTATTAGGGGTTTTACAAATATGTTATTTGAACTTGCAAATATTCCACCAATTTATGTACCTGCAGAAGAAAAAGAAAAATATAAATCAGCAATTAGAAAAACGGATGAAGATATATATAAAGATATAATAATATTTTATTATTACAAAATATGTGATTCTATAATAGATCTTCAATATAGTAGGGTTAAAAAAGAAAAGGATAGAGCATTAAAGTTATTAAAAAGTGAGAAAAACGAGGATTAATTTCCTCGTTTTATTTCTATTAAATATGGTGCATTAATATTATCAGTATTATGATATTCATTGTAATTAATGTTATTATCTTCTAGATATTTTTTTATGCATGTTCCTTCTTTTTTGCCTTCTTCATGTGGATAAATAACTGTGAGTATAATTCCTTTATTATTAAGCATTTCAAAAGAATTTTTAATAGCATTAACAGTACTTACATGATTTGTCATAATATTTTTATCACCATTAGGTAAATATCCTAAGTTAAAAAGTATTAAACTTATTTTACCTTTATATTCTTTTAAAGTTATATTTATATTTTCATGACTTTCATTAAATAGTTTATAGTTTTCTTTTTTATTATCTTTTAATAATTTATCAGTATTATTAATCGCAGCACTCTGCGCATCAAATCCAAAAACAAACCCTTTATTTAAAGTATTACATAAGTATAAAGTATCATTTCCATTACCGGTTGTCATATCTACTGCAATATCATTTTCTTTTAAATTCTTATCTATAATTTGCCTTACTTTATTTAATATACTTTTATTAAATCCTTGGTATGTATCTCTTCTTTTTAATTCTTTATCAATGTCATTAAGAACACCAAATTTTTTAGTAAGCCAAGTAGGTTCGACAAGTTCATCCTTATCAGGATCACCTGTGATTCTATTAATAACAATTTTTTCATCTAAATATTCTAGCTGGTCACATACAATATCTACATATTCTTCTTTAGTAAGCACGTGGAAGTTTTCTTTTAAGTATAATTTAAAAAGATTAGTATCTTTCAATATATGAAGCATATGAATTTTTATACCAAGAATTTTTTTATTTGATAAATATTTAGCAGTTTCAATCATCATTTCTTTTGTTTCATAAGGAAGTCCATTAATAATGTGTACAACAACATTTATATTTCTATCATTTAATTTTTTTAAGCAATTTTCAAATTCTTCTAGAGTGCTTCCTCTATTAATTAATTTAGCAGTCTTATCATGTATGGTCTGAAGACCAAGTTCTATAACTAAATCAGTTCTTTTATTAAGTTCTTCCAAGTAATCTAGTACTTCATCACTAATAGAATCAGGACGAGTTGCGATATTTAAGCCTACAATATTATCTTGTTTTAGTATTAGTTCATACTTTTCTTTTAATTCAGAAAGTGGAGCATACGTATTTGTATTTGCTTGAAAATATCCAATATATTTTGCTTTTGGCCATTTTTTATGTAATACTTCTTTAACTTCTTTAAACTGAGTTAATAAATCAGTATCATCTTCATAATATTCTCCAGATCCATGTGCACAGTATATGCATCCACCATATCCTTTAGTGCCATCAATATTAGGGCACGAAAAGTGAGCATTTAAACTAACTTTAAATACTTTACATCCATATTTTTTTTGATAATAATAATTTAATGTATGATATCTTTTATTATCAAGTGTATATTTAAACATAATTATCGCCTCTTTTTTATTGTATCATAAAAATGTACTTGAAAAAACAAAATAAATATATTATAATCATTAGTAATGAGTGATGAAGAAAAGTAGTAGTAAATATTTTACTTTAAAAGAGAGTTAGTGATTGGTGGAAACTAATAAGTAAAAATTTATGAACTTGTTTTGGAGCTTAAACGTATTTCCCTGCGTTAAAGGAATTAAAGAGCATAGTAAGTCTATGAAGTAAGGTGGTACCGCGATATTGTCGTCCTTACATTTCATAGATTTTTTTTGTTTTAGAGGTGAAGTATGAAAGAATTTATTATTTTATTTATAATATTTTTTGTAATGATTTATCTGTTTTATTATTTTTTATACAGAAGAAAAAAATTAGTATATGATAAAAAAACTTTATCAGCAGATATTAAAATATTAGAAGGTTATTATAAAGTAAATACTGAAAAAATAGGATACCAAAGGGTACTTAGAATAATGAATTTAGTTAATTCATTAATGCTTACTATTATGGTTATGATAGTATATAAATTAAACAAATATATATATAAATTTTTAATATTACTTGTATTAATAGTACCTTTTATATGGGTAACATATTATTTTTTAGCAAAATATTTAAAACATTTAGAAAGGAAGAGTGAAGAAAATGTATAATTTTAAAGAAATAGAAGAAAAATGGCAAAATAAGTGGGAGAAAGAAGAAACTTTTAAAGTAACAGAAGATAAAAGTAAGAAAAAGTTTTATATGCTTGTTGAATTTCCATATCCATCAGGAGCAGGTTTACATGTTGGACACGCAAGATGTTTTACAGCAAGTGATGTACAAGCAAGATTTAAAAGAAGTAAAGGATTAAATGTATTATTTCCATTTGGATTTGATTCATTTGGTAATCCAGCAGAACAATATGCGATAAAAAATCATGAACATCCATCTATAATGACACATAAATGTATTAATGTATTTAGAAGTCAAGCAAAAAGCCTTGGACTTTCTGTAGATTGGTCAAGAGAAATAAGTACTTGTGAACCAGAATATTATAAGTGGACACAGTGGCAATTTATAAAATTTTTTAATGCAGGACTTGCATATAAAGATGAAAAAGAAATAAATTGGTGTCCTAAATGTAAAATGGGTCTATCTAATGAAGATTCACAAGGTGGGAAATGTGTTAGATGTGATACACCTGTTGAGAAAAAATTAAAAAATCAATGGATGCTAAAAATGAAAGATTATTCAGAAAAATTAATTGATGGACTTAAAGACACAGAAATACTAGATAAAGTAAAAATAGCTCAAATTAACTGGATAGGTAAATCAGTAGGTGCACATGTTGATTTTAATATAAAAGAAATAAATGAAAAAATAACAGTATTTACAACAAGATGTGATACATTATTTGGAGCAACATTTATGGTAATTTCACCAGAACATCCAATACTTTCAAAATATGAAGATAAAATAAATAATATTTCAGAAGTAAAAGAATATCAAAAAGAAGCAAGAAGTAAATCAGATATAGAAAGAACTGATATGACTAAAGAAAAAACTGGTGTAAAAATTGATGGATTAACAGCGGTTAACCCAATTAATAATAAAGAAATACCAATATATATTAGTGATTATGTTCTTATGGGTTATGGAACAGGCGCAATTATGGCAGTCCCAGCACATGATACTAGAGATTATGAATTTGCTAAAAAATTTGGTATTGAAATTACTCAAGTTTTAGAAGAAGTAACAGGTAAACCTCATGAAAATGAAACTCATAAAGATAGTATTGTTGCAGTTGTATATGATGAAAAAAATGATAAATATTTAACAATAAATTGGAAAGATAAAGGTGGAAGATTATTTATCGGTGGCACAAGAAAAAATAATGAAAGTGCATTGGATTGTGCAATTAGAGAAATAAGAGAAGAAACTGGTTATGATGATTTAGAATTTATAAAAGAAACATTCAAAATTAATCATCATTATTATGCATTTAATAAAGACAAATATTTTGAAATAGAAAGTACAGGGTTATTCTTTAAGTTAAATTCAGATAAGAGACAATCACAAGAATTAGATGATGATGAAGTATTTGATGTTGAATGGGTAACAAAAGACACTATATTAAATGAAGTAAAAGATGAGTTACATATTAATACATTTAATTATTGTATAAATGAAGATGCAATGACTGGTGATGGAGTACATATTAATTCTGGATTCCTTGATGGTCTTAATAAAGAAGAAGCATTAAATAAAATGTATGAATATTTAGAAGAAAATAAAATAGGTTCTAAATTTACAAATTATAAACTTCAAGATTGGATATTTAGTAGACAAAGATTCTGGGGTGAACCAATTCCTATGGTACACTGTGAAAAATGCGGATGGGTACCAGTAGATGAAAAAGATTTACCATTAGTTTTACCAAATGTTGAAAGTTATGAACCAACAAAAGATGGTGAAAGTCCATTATCACTTCTTGATGATTTTGTAAATACTACTTGTCCAAAATGTGGCGGACATGCTAAAAGAGAAACAGATACAATGCCAAACTGGGCAGGATCTTGTTGGTATTTCTTAAGATATATGGATGCACATAATGATAAAGAATTTGTTTCAATGGATAAAATGAAATATTGGGGACAAGTTGATTTATATGATGGAGGTATGGAACACGCAACAAGACATTTACTTTACGCAAGATTCTGGAATATATTTCTTCATGAACAAGGACTAGTTCCTTATAGTGAACCATTTTACAAAAGAATTGCTCACGGTATGATACTTGCGAGTGATGGAAGTAAAATGAGTAAAAGTAAAGGTAATGTTGTAAATCCAACTGAAATGGTTGAAAAGTATGGTGCGGATGCATTAAGACTTTATGAAATGTTTATAGGTGATTATTCGAAGGATGCAGCTTGGAATGAAGATTCACTTAATGGATGTGCTAAATTCCTAGATAGAGTATATAATTTAGGTGAAACAATAATAGATGAAGATATTATTTCTAAAGAAAATGAAAAAATTATAAATAAAGGTATTAAAAAGGTTTCAGAAGATATTGAAAACCTAAAATATAATACAGCAGTTAGTACACTTATGACTATGTTAAATGAATTTAATGCAAATAAAAAGATTACTAAAAAAGAATATAGAATTTTCTTACAATTACTAAATCCATTTGCGCCTCATATAACAGAAGAATTAAATGAAAAATATAATTTAGGTGAAGAATTATCTAAATCATTATTAGAGGATTATGATGAGAGTAAAATTATTGATGAAACATTTACAATGGTTGTACAAGTAAATGGTAAAGTAAGAGGTAAAATAGAAGTAAATGCCAATACTAGTGATGATGAAATGAAAGAACTTGCTAAATCAATAGAAAATGTAAAAAATTATATTGATGGTAAAGAAATAGTAAAAGAAGTAATTGTTCCTAAAAAACTAGTAAGCATTGTGGTTAGATAAAGAATATGATTAAAAATATTATTTTTGATATAGGAAATGTTATTTTAAATTTTAGAACAATGGACGTAATAAAAAAATTTACTAGTGATGAAGAAAAGCAAATTTTTATTTATAATAATATTATTAATTCACCAGAATGGCTTAAGAATTCACTTATAGATACAGGTTATTTAACAAAAGAAGAAGCTGTTGAAATTGTAAAAGATAGAACTAATCATACAGATGATGAGTTGATTGAAAGATTTTGGAATAATTATAATGATTATAGTGAAGTAAATAATGATGTATTAGATTTAATAAAAAAATTAAAATGTAATTATAAAATATATTTACTTTCTAATATTAATCCATATACCCATGAGAAAGTTAATGAAAGTAATTTGTTTGAATTAGTAGATGGTTATATCCTATCTTATGAAGTTCATAAAATTAAACCATATGAAGGTATATATTATGAATTAAAAAATAATTATAATTTAAATTTTGAAGAATGTTTATTTATAGATGATAACATTAATAATATTAAAACAGCCACAAAACTTGGAATAAAACCTGGTAAGGTTAATTCTGATGATTATAATAGTATTGTAGAAGTACTAAGAAAATATAATATCAAAGGCATTTAAAAAATGCCTTTTTTGTTAATAAAATTTGCGTAAATTCCAAAATGATTTTGTATACATGATTAAAAAAATAATTTATAATTTTATTGTGAGGTGTTTTATGAAATTAAATGAAAGAATGTTAAAATTAAGAAAAAGTAATAATTTAAGCATTAAGTTAGAATCATCAAAAAATATAGAAATTGGCGATATATTCAATATAATTGTATCAATAACTAGATAAATAAAGTAATATAAGGAAAATAACGTAGTTTTGAATTAGTAAAGGTATGTTTAATTACATATCTTTTTAAATTGTGAAAGAGAAAGAAGGTAGATATAATGAATTTAAATTATGCTATCTTTAGAAGTGAACCAATAATGAATACTAATGATTTATCACAAATAGGATCTCATAATAGACGTGAGAAAAAAGCATATCAATCTAATCCAGATATAGATATCACAAAAAACAAAGATAATATAGAACTTGTACCACTTGCTGAAAAGTATTTAAAAGAATTTGATAATTTAACAAAAGAATATAAAAAAGAACATGAAATAAGAATGAAAACTGAAAGAAAATCAAGACAAAAGAAATATCACGATATGTTAAATAGCTCAAGAAATTGTGTCGCCGATGAATTATTATTTACAGCATCTCCTGAATTTTTTTAAAATATGACAAGAGATGATATTAAAGAATGGGCAGATACTTGTATGGAATTTGTTTATAATGATTTAGGTTATAAAAAAGAACAAGTTTTACATGCAACAGTTCATTTAGATGAGAAAACACCACATATTCATTGTGTAGTTGTACCACTTGTTAAGAAATTAGATAATAGAACTAATACAGAAAGATATACAATATCTAAAAAGCAATATATTAAAGATAAAATTCGTTTATCACAATTACAAGATATTCAAGAATTAAATGTAAAAAATGATAGACTTGATAAAGCAATGAATTACTTTGATGAAAAGATGAAGACTACAAAAGAATCATTTTTAGTAGGTAAAGACTATGTAAAAGTTAAAAAAGATACTTTTGATAGTATGAATAATGTTATTAAAGAATCTAAAAAAGTTATGGAAATGCAACTTAAACTACAAATAATATTTAATGAAGTTGATAGCTATGCCAATAGTTATAAATCACTGAAAAAACAAAATAAAAAGTATGAAAAAGAAATTAAAGTATTAGAAAATAGAAATAATAATTTAGAAATAGAAAATCATAATTTAATTTATAGATTAAATAACTTATTTCAATTATTAAAGAAATTTTTAAGAAAATTATTACAACGAGGAAATGACTATACTAAAGATGAAACTGCTGATGTAATTAAAGAGTGTTATGATGATTCTGAATTTGATATGAGTAATGTTGTAGGTGTTTCAAGAGGAACTACTAAACAAGATGAATTATTTGATTATGTTAATGCACCGGATTATTTAAAAGAAAGAGTTAGAAATTATGATGATTATGAATATGAAGAAAAAGATAAAGATGATGATTTTGAACTGGGATTATAGATTCCTTCAATATATAATGATATAATATTCAATGAACAGAAAGGAGAAACAAATTATGCTTACAATTAACTATAAACAAATATATGAAACGATAGAAAACAATACAAAAGAATGGATTTTGATTATATATGATATTTCAGCAAATCACTATGTGGGAATACCTGTATATTCTAAAAGTAGTGAGAATACAATTTATATTAAATCAATAGATAAATATGTTTCTCCTTATTTAATAAAAGATTATAGTAGATCTAATATGACTAGACCTATTTATAAGAAAGGTAAACCATTAACAATTACTGAAAAAGAATATAATGAATTATTAATAAAATGTAAAGAATCACTAATCGAATATTTGAATATTAATGTAAAAAATAATGTAGATGGAATAAGTTATTTAAAATGGTGTAGAGATAAGCACATTATAAATTTCAAAGATATTAAACCTGATAAATTAAAGCAAAATGGGGTATATTGGATTAATATGGGTTATAATGTTGGTAGTGAATTAAGAAAATTAAGACCTGCAATTTTATGGAGACCAACAGGAGATAAGAAAACTTGGACTATGATACCTTTAACAACAAAAAAGAGAAATGATAATTATTATTTTCATTATGATTTAGAATGTTTGAACGAGGGAAGTGCAAAAATAGAAAATATGATGAATTATAGTTATAAAAGAATAATTGCACCTTATTTTTCTAAACATAAATTAGCAATATTAACTAGTAATGATTATGAGAATATAAAAAAGATAATGGAAAAGTATTATCTGTTTAAGTAAATTATATACAGAAATTACACCAAACGACTTGACAACTAGTCTTAAAGTAGTATAATTAAATTACATTCAATTAGTGCATATATGTATTTACATATGTGGAAGATTGTATTTCGAAAACTAGCACTTGCTAGTTTTTGCTTTATATATAGAATAATACAAAATAATTTACATATAATATTAATACATTTAATTAGTGCACAGAAATGTGGATTTTCACTTAATTAAGTGCGTCTCCTTTATGGAGACTTTTTTCTTTTTTTAAAATTCTTGATTTTTTTGTTTTTAGAGTGATAAATATTTAAACAGAAAAATGAGATTAAACCCAATTTAATCGCTCATATTGAGGCTTTAAGGTTCTTATCTGTTCTTAAAAATAAAGTGCCTTAAATGGCAAATTAGAAAGGTGAAAGATTTATGCTATTAGATAGTAATACAGAAAAAGTTGTTAATTTATCCCTTATGGTAGATGATTTAAAAGGCATTGATAAAGTTAGATTAGCAATACACATACTTGAAGAAAATTATTTTTCTACTAAATATGATGAATCTTTTATTAAATTATTAAAGAAAGTATTAGAACAACTTGATCCTGAATCTAAAAAAGTAATAACTAATTTTGCTAAATATAAAAATTTATTATTTATATCAGCAAAATATATGGAATTATCATTATTAGAAAAACAAAAATTTTCAGTAGAAATGTTATTTAATATTTTTCAATACAACTTTCAAAATGAAGAAATTAATACAAAAATTAATAATCAACTAAATGTATATGACTATTGTTATTCATTAAATGTATTATAAAAACGAAGATATGTTATTTTTTATAGCATACCCCGCTTTTTATTTGTAGAAAAATGTGCAAAAGAATGTCAAATCCCAGTAAAATATGATAAAATGGTATTGTAGGTGATAATAGATGGATTATAAATATCAAAGAAGACAAATATTTGGAAAAAGATTAAAAGTTCCCAAACATATTTTAAAAAGAGTATATAATTGTTCTCTTTCTTTTAATGAGTTTATTGAGTATCAATTGGATGATAAAATTCCAACTTCTTGTATTGTAGATTCAGATAGACAAATAGTTGAAAAATTTGGCATTGAAAAATCAAAAACATTAGATTGGGAATTAATTAATAAAATAGTATATTATGATAGGAGCTTTAATTTTAGAGATATATTAATGTCTATTGATTCACAAACAGAAGATATTAATTTTGCTTTATATGAACTAGTAAAGAACCAAATAAAACCAAGTGATTATTCACAAAAAATGTCTGAGATATATTCTGATAGATTATTTGAAATATCTCAAAATTATGAAACATATGATTATAATAAAATCAGCATTTTGAAAAGTGATTTTAATGATGGTAGAGTTAGTCTAAAAGAAATAATTAGTAATTGGCAATTATTTAAAGACAAAGATTTAAGTTACTGCTTATTAAATGATGAAAATAATAAAAACAATATTACAGATAGCTCATTAAAAAAATTTATGAATAATTATGGTACATTAGCGCCTTTAATAGTGGAAAATAATGATATTTATAGTTTTATCGACACTATTTCTAGTCTTCCTTCAGAAGAAGAAAAACATAATTACTTAAAACAATTTACAGATGATATTTTAAATAATACTAAAAGAAAATCTGACGATAATAGACCACCTATTGAACTAACAGATGAACAATATAAAGAAATATTTAAGTATTCATCAATGGAAGAATATTTAAAGATATTTAAGTATGGTTACTTGTCAGAAAAATTCATCAAGGAATTACAAGAACTTCCTGAAGATTATTTTTTTAATATGTCTATTCCATTTTCAGAATTATTAGACCCTGATGTTTTATCTTTTATTGAAATTTATGGCTTAAGAAATGTTGTTGATTTTGACAATGAATGTGGACACTTTTTTACTAAAAATAATTGTGAAATGCTAAAACTGATGCATTATATGTATTTACATGGAAATGAAAATGGAAAATATCTTGACAGACCATATACTAAAGATGAATTTTATGAAGTAATGAAGAGAATGATAACTGATCGTGATGATAATGCTTATGCAGATAAAGCTCCTGATTATAGAGATATGTCAGGAGAATTTAGAGTTAGAAATGCAGAGTTATTTATTTCAGAAGAAGCACCTGAAGAATTACAAAAAATGTTTTATACAAAATCTATTACTCCTCAACTATTATTAGAACATCCAGAGTATATTCAATTCTTAAATGGAAAAGATTTACGTTCATGTTTTAAAAATAGAAAAATACAAGTCGAAGGTAGTAATGCATTATACGGTTATGAAAATCTTTATAATTTTATAAGTAGCAAAACAGATTTTAATGGTGTTATGAACTTTATTACAGAATATAGTGATGTATTTGATATTGTTTTTGATAGTAACCTGACATCCTTCCCCCGATATAAAACAAATTTTTCAATCAATGATGATATAGAACAAATTCAAAGCAGAATTCATGAAACTTTAAGAAAACTTATTATTGAAAAAGGATTAACTTATCCTACACATATTCCTAAGGATTTAATTGAAAAGTATCCTTCTATGTTTTTAGATAAAAATGCACCAAAAGAATTGAAAGAAGCTTTTTATAATAGAACTATTAATTCAGAGTTTATTTTATCTAATCCAACTTATAGAAATTATTTGAAAAATATTGATTTGGAAGTTCTTTATAAATATATGCCGGTTAGTGTTATAAGAGATAATGATAGATATGGACAAGTTAATTTAATCAGTGCTATAAAACAGACCTTTGATGCGGAGGATAGTTTTGATGTTATGTTATTATATGGTAAATATATTGAGTCTGTTTTTGAAGCAAATCAATTACAAAATTTTAGATATAGTCCTAACTTTTCAAAAGATGATTTATTAGGTGAATTAGATTCAAATATTTTACAAACTATTATTGCTGGAAAAATGAAATATGATGAAAGTATACCAAGTCATTTTAAAAATAATAATCCAACATTGTTTTTAAATCAAAATGTATCGCAAGATATTAGAAATAAATTTTATAATAGAAAATTCACTTTAAATGATTTTAATTCAAACCCAGATTTGTTAGAGATATTTGGTGATACTAATGTTGTCTGTGGCTTTTCAGAAAATGTATCGTGGATGATTCCTTTGTTTAATGACTCTGATAATTTAAAAATAGCAAATTTTAATAGGCTAAAAGTTATTTCAGCATATTCCAAAATACAAGATGTTGAAATTCAAAAAGCATTTAAAGAATATGTTATGGAATTTGAAACTAATATTGATGTAGAGAAAATAGAATATGTTTCAGAAGTGTTATCAAGACTTTCGTTATCAAATTCAAGTGAAATATTTACATTTAGAAAAGAACTTGCTACTCAAATATTGAAGTCAAATAATCCTTTAGAAAGTTTAAGTAAAATCGAAGATGTGTTTATGAGAAATAATATTCCTACTGTTGGAAAAATATATTCTTGCTTTGAAATATTACATCCTGATTTTCAAGGATTTAACTTTAAAAATTCAATGCTATCACCAGTATTAACAAAATCATCAACAATGAGCAAAAAAGTGACAGTATTCTCTGATTTAATTAAATCATCATTTGGTTCAAATAATAGAAGTGTTAATGCATATTTAAAAAATATAGAATTTGGTTCAAATTTATATGAAAGCATAAAATCAGGTCAAATTCAATTTGATTCACTTGGAGAAGTTGAGATGAGGGAATTAACTACTTTCTGTAGTCATTTAGCAACTCTATATAATAATACGATGAGAGCTAAAAAGAATAATGAAACATTTAAATCTACTGGAGATGTTTTAACAGATATATTAGAATTATCAAAAAAACTATCACCTGATGGTACGTTAGATTATAATTTAGCTGATAGAGTCATTAGAATGTTCTGTGGATTTACTGGTATTGACACATTAGAACAAGCAAAAGAATATATTGAAAGAAAAGTTAAAACTGCTGATTCAAGAAATAGAAATGCTTCAAGTTCAGATATGGTATTAGAACAAGGAGATTTTATAAAAGGAATTGGTGGAATTACATATCTAAAAAATATCTTACAAAATGGTAGTGTTTCAAAAGAATATTTGGGTTCAAGTGCTGATAGTGATAATACTCCGCTTGATACAGATATTTCAATGATAATGAGTTCAGATGGAACAATAAGTGAAAAAATGGATGCAACTTTTGCTTCATGGTATGGTCCTATATGGTTTGTACTAAAAAATGATGATAGATTTATAACTACTAGAACAAGTAGTGAAACTTTAGACGCGAAAAGAGATATGACTAAAATGGAAGTATTCTATACAGGTTATTTAGGACAAGGACATTATGGAATTAGAACAGGATTTGCTTCTAGTGAAATAAATTATATTGTTATGAATAAATATGATCCACGAGTAGGATTAGAAATTGCTATGAATGGTTTCTATATTCCTGTAGCTAATAAAGAAGGTAAAATTGTATTTACTCCAAAAGATTATGATGAATTAAGATCTAAAATGAGTGGCTTATCATATTTTGGAGAAGATAATTATACTTTCTCTGAAAATCTAATTACAGAAGAAACAGAATATTTCGTTGAGCAAATAGAACAAAGTAATTTTGAAGTTCAAGCTAAAAGAGAAAAAATTAATAGTGTTATTAAAAAATCTCTTGAAGAATTAGGATTACATTTAAAAAACAGTATTGATGGAGATTTAACAGAGGGATTTGTAGAATTAATTGATACAGGTTCAACAGGAAGAGGAACAAATAAACCTGGAGATGGTGACTTTGATTATATGATGAGATTAGATAAAACTATATTATCAAATCCTGCAAGATTAAATGAGTTAAAGCAAACAATACTAAGAAATCTTGGTAGAGAAAATTCTTCTGAATTAACTGGAGATGGTGACTTTAGATTAAAAGGTGTTCAAATAGATACTGATATGAGTGTAGATATTGATATTACATTTACTGAAAAAACTGATAAAGTATCGTATTCTACAGACATGGCATTACAAGATAGACTTGCTACTATTCAAAGAAATGATCCAGAAAAGTATAAATATGTTGTTGCTAATATATTATTAGCGAAACAAGTACTTAAAAAAGCTGAAGCATATAAACCTAATTGTGGAGAAACTCCTCAAGGTGGTTTAGGTGGAGTTGGAATTGAAAATTGGATTCTTCAAAATGGTGGTTCGTTTATCGATGCTGCTAGAAGTTTTATTGAAGCAGCTGATGGAAAAAGTTTTTCAGAATTTCAATCAATTTACCAAATATGGAATTTTGGAGATAATCATTTAGCTGAAAGAAGAGGACAATATGCTCATAATAATTTTGTTGCAGATAATATGAGTGAAGCAGGATATCAAAAAATGGTTGTGGCTTTAAAAGAGTATTTAAAATCTATGGAAATTGCTCAAATTCAAACTGAAGGAATTAAGAGATAGTTTTAAAATTTTTAAAGCCTTCATAATAAAAACTACACAATTTCATGTATAGTTTCTTAAACTGATGACATTGGGTTAACCCTTATGGGTATGATTGGAACAAGAATAATTGCTAATAGATTAAATGAAATGGGAATTAAGTCGCTAGGTGGTAAGAAATGGGCTCAACAATATGTAAGAACAATGATTTCACAAGAAAAATCTGTTGGCGATTTACTAGGACAAAAAAATTATACAGTTAGTCCTATTACTCATAAAAAATTAAGAAACTATGGCGAAAAAGGACAATACTATGTTAAAGATCATCACGAAGCAATAATATCTCGAGAAGTTTGGAATAAGGTACAAGAAATATTAGAAAAAAGAAGAAATAAAATTATTCCTAATGGTAAACAGCATTTTGGTAAGTTTAGTCAGAGATACACTTTTAGTAGTAAAATTGAATGTGAATTTTGTGGAACTAACTTTTCTCGTAGAATAAGTGGTAAAAGAAAAGATGGTAGTCAAGTTGTTTATTGGTCTTGTTATAACAAAGTATTAAATGTAGATAATTGTCCTGATGCTTTAATTATTAGAGAAGAATTATTACAAAGTGCATTTGTAGTACTTCATAACTCTATTGTTAAGAATAAGTATAAGACAAAAGATTTAATGCTAAAAGCAATTAAAGAAACACTTAATGAAAATGATTATAAAAAGAAATTAGAAACTTTAAATAACGAAAAAAATACCCTAGAAAAGAGATTATCAAATTTGATTGATATGAAATTAGATGATTATAGTAATAAAGAGGCATACACTTCTAAAGAAAAAGAAATAAATGAAAGATTGGATTTAATTAAAGAAGAAATAGCAAACTATGAAACGTTAGAAAACGAAAATAAGAATTTATCAAAACAAATTAAGATAGTTGAAGAATTATTTGAAGAACCTACATTATTAAAAGAATTTGATGATTTAGCATTTAGCACAATGGTTAAAAGGATAATTGTAGGTGGTTATGATGAAAATGGAAATAAGAACTCAAAAATAATAAGATTTGTTTTGAATACAGGAGAAGAAAAACCTTTCATACTTGCTGATAAAAAAGGAAATAAAGAACTCGTGTCATTTGAACTGGGCGATAGGTGAAACATCACCATCATTAGAACAAGCAAAAGAAATTACAAAATTATATGGTAAAGACATAAAAGATGACTTTTTTTATGAATACTATATTAATATTTATGGTGAAAGAATAAAAATAAATTATTATGAAGATAGTAATGTAGATGAGTTAATAAAAAATATAAAAAATGCATATAAAAAGAATAATGGAAAATGTGAGGTATATTATTATAGTCAAAAACCTACAAAAACAGTATATATTAATAAAAATTAATATATAAATTTATTTTATTAAATTAACAAAAAAACTTACACAAAAAAATTTTTTGTGCTATAATTACTCACGGCTGAGCAGTTAAAACGTAAGTCCAAGCTTTTGGATTTACGTTATTTTTTGCTCAAAAAAGGAAGGAGTTTTTATGAAAAAAGAGTTAGATTTAGGAAAAGAAAAGATAGGAAAATTACTTTTAGCATTTTCAGTACCTTGTATTATAAGTATGATTATAAATTCAATTTATAATATAGTTGATCAAATATTTATAGGTAAAGGTGTTGGAATAATAGGAAATGCCGCAACAAATGTTATATTTCCTATTGTAATAATATGTAATGCATTAGCGGGCCTAGTAGGTAATGGTGCTGCTGCAAATCTTAGTTTAAGACTAGGAGAAGGTAAAAAAGATGAGGCTAAAAAAAGTATTGGTTCATCTATAACATTACTTTTTATAATATCAATATTAGTAGTAATTTTATTTGAGTTATTACTTCCAAATCTAGTATATGTTTTTGGGTGCACTAAAAATGTTTATTCATCTGCAATGACATATGGAAGAATAATTGTATTTGGTTCATTTTTTATGATTATTTATTCAGGATTATCTCAAATAATTAGAGCAGATGGTTCACCAAAATATTCAATGGTTTGTTTACTTGTAGGAGCAATTTTAAATATTATATTAGATCCAATATTTATATTTACATTTAATATGGGTGTCGCAGGAGGTGCTATAGCAACTGTAATAGGACAAATAGTATCATTTGTAATAGCAATCTTCTATATTCCAAAAATAAAAAGTGTAAAAATATCTAAAGAAGATTTTAAAATAGGAAAATGTACATTAAAAACATTATCACTTGGGTTATCTTCATTTATAACTCAAATGACAGTATTTGCGCTTTTTGTAGTTATGAATAATATAATGAATAAATATGCATTAACTAGTAAATTTGGAAAAGATATTCCACTTTCTGTATATGGTGTAATATCTAAAATAAATAGTTTATATGTATCGCTTATATTAGGACTTGCAATAGGTGCACAACCAATAATAGGATTTAACTATGGTGCTGGTAACTATAAAAGAGTAAAAGAAACATTAAGAAAAGTAATGATTACTGGATTTGTTATAGGTATAATATTCAATTTATGTATATATATTTTCCCAGAAAAGATAGTATCAATATTTATAAATAAATCATCAGATGATTATAAATTGTTTATGGAGTTTGCAATTGCTTTCTGTAAAATATTCTTACTAGTATGCGCACTTAATTCATTTGAAATGTGTTCATCAATAACTATTCAATCATTAGGTAATGTAAAAAAAGCAACAATGGTTTCTTTTGCAAGACAAATAATATTATTTATTCCACTAGCACTTATATTATGTCAATTTTATGGACTTTATGGTGCGTTATATGCAGGACCAATCGCAGATACAGTATGTTTTATATTTGTAATATTTGTATTTACTTCAGAATATAAGAAAATTACAAAACTAGAAAATATGACACAAAAAAATGAAATAATATATAATAATGAAAATTTAAAACCAGTTTTAAACAAAAGGGTAGTAGTCGCAATATCAAGAGAATATGGTAGTGGAGGAAGATATGTTGGTGAAATAATTTCTAAAAAATTAGGTATTAAATTTTATGATAAAGCATTTATTAGTGAAGTAAATAAAGAAACAGGTTTATCAGAAGAATTTATTAAAGAAAATGAACAAAAGCATAGAGTACTTGGAAGTTTTGAATATAATAATGATGATAAATTATTTATCGCAGAAGAAAAAGTAATAAAAAATATATCAAAAGAGTCATGTGTAATTGTTGGTAGATGTGCACCATATGTATTAAAAGATAATAAAGATACAATTAAAATATTCTTATATAGTAGTGAAGAAGATAAAATTAAAAGGGCAATAAAATACTATAATATTCCTAAAAATAAAGCTAAAAAGGAAATAGAAAAAATAAATAAAATGAGAGATAAACATTATAGTTATTATACAGGTTCTTCATTATATAATCCATCTAATTATGATTTAATGATTAATGTTGATTCATTAGGTGTAGAAGGTGCTGCAGACTATATAATAGAATATATTATGCAAAAAAAATAAAAAAATAAAAAAATCATGTTGACAAAAACGAATAGTAATGATATCATTGTTATTGTCAACTGATAAGTGCTCGATTAGCTCAGTTGGTAGAGCAAACGGCTGTTAACCGTTGGGTCGTAGGTTCGAGTCCTACATCGAGCGCCATTTGATAATTAAAACAATCTTTATAGATTGTTTTTTCTTTTATATTATTATATAATGTTACTGGAAAATAAAATTAATGATATAGTATCAAGATTAGATTTAAATAGCGATGAAATTAATTTAAATAATTATTCTTGGTATGAACAAGGGATACAAAAGAATTAGCACTTAAAAGATAAAATAATTAGTTTATTTTATTTTTTTTACAAAAAATTAGGGGATTTTCTAATTCAAACGGAGAATATATATAATAGTAGAAATTATTGTTAATTTATAGTATAATTGAGCAAACAAGGAGGTTTTATGAAAAATAAAGAAAATAACTTAATTATATCTGATTCTATTTTAGATGATGTAAAAAATATAGTTAAAAAAGCAAAAGATAAAAAGATTATAAGACCGTGTACAGATGCTTTTAAAAATAATCCTGTAGAATTAGAAAAGCATAAAGGAAAGGCTAATTATTTTTGTAAATAATATAAAAATAAAAAAGAACAACTATGAAATTGGTGATATTGTTTTTGTTTCAGAGTATAAGTATAAAGATGGTTCTAGTGGAAATGGTCATTTATTTGTAATAATAGATAAAGAAATGAACGAATTAGTTTCTATAGAATATTTTGGATTAATAATATCATCTAGAGTTTATAAACAAAAAAATCTATCTAAATATCAATATAATGAATTATTAAAGAAAAGTAAATTAAATGGGTTATTATGTGATAGTATAGTAAAGTGTGATGTATTGTATAATATACCTAGAGAAAATATTTTATTCAAGATTGGTTCAATTGATATAGATGATTATATTAAGTTTATAGATGTTTATAAAAATGTCATGGAAAAATCAATATAATTTCTGTAAATACATATACTATATATGATTGACAATGATTTTTACTTATGATAATATATATTTGCAAACAAAAAACGTTGATGAAGAAAAGTAATATTAAGATACTTTAAAAGAGAGTCCTAGATGGTGAGAATGGATACTGATATTAATATGAAATAAAATTTTTAGGAGATGGAATAATGGCAAAATTATACATAGGTACAGTAAAAGTTTGTATGAAAAATAGATTTTTTGATTATCTTAAAGATGGAGATATTTCAATTGTTTCACTTTTTCAGATAGGATCTATGATAGAAGGGGTTGAAATAAATAATATTTCTGATGCTTTTGAAAACCAAATCCTTATAGGACTTGAAAATGATAATTATTATTGGATAAAAGAAAAGCAAATATTAGGAATAAAACCTACAGAAGAAAATAATATATTTGTGGATAAAGAAAGTCTTAATTTAAATTTAGAAGATAGTACTAATACAAAAAAACTTATAAAAACGTTTAAAAGAAGACAATTGTTTTAGATAAAATATTAATTTATTTTATCTTTTATTATAAATTTAGAGGATTTTATCATATTAATAGAGAATATATATAATAGTAAAAATTATTGTTAGTTTATAGTATATTTAAGTAATGAGGATAAAATAACTTAATAATATCTAATTTTATTTTAGATGCTGGAAAAAGAATATAAAAAATGATAGAAATTAATGTAAATACATATACTATATATGATTGACAATGATTTTTACTTATGATAATATATATTTGCAAACAAAAAACGTTGATGAAGAAAAGTAATATTAAGATACTTTAAAAGAGAGTCCTAGATGGTGAGAATGGATACTGATATTAATATGAAAGAACACTTCGGAGTTCTTTTTCTGAAATAATAGTAGGAAAAAGCGCGAGAAAAAAAGATGCGTTATTCTTTAATGAGTGATCATAGAAATATGATAAACTGGGTGGTACCACGGATATAACAGTTATTCGTCCCTTTAATTTTTAGGGATGATAACTGTTTTTTTATTTTATAGGAGGAGAATGAAAATGAAAGTAAATAAGTATAGAACTAACACTTGTGGTGAACTTACAATTAGTGATTTAGGTAAAAATGTAGTTTTATCTGGTTTTGTACAAACAATAAGAGACCATGGTGGAGTAATGTTCTTAGATTTAAGAGATCATGCTGGAATTACACAAGTTGTAGTACATGATGAAAGTATGTTAGAAGGAGTAAGCAAAGAAACTGTTATAAAAGTAACTGGTGAAGTAATAAGAAGAGATGAAGAAACAGTTAATACAAAACTATTAACAGGTGAAATAGAAATAAAATGTGAAAGTTTAGAAGTATTATCACCAAAAGCACATACATTACCATTTGAAATAGATGGAATGCAAGAAGTAAATGAAGAAGTTAGACTTAAATATCGTTATCTTGATATGAGAAGTAAAAAAATATCAAATAATATTAAACTTAGAAGTGATGTACTTCATTATTTAAGAAATAAAATGTATGATTTAGGTTTTACAGAAGTACAAACACCAATACTTACTGTATCATCACCAGAAGGGGCAAGAGACTTTGTAGTACCATCTAGAAAGTTTAAAGGTAAATTTTATGCGTTACCACAAGCACCACAAATATATAAAGAATTATTAATGGTTGGTGGAGTAGATAAATATTTCCAAGTAGCACCTTGTTTTAGAGATGAAGATAGTAGAAAAGATAGAACACTAGAATTTTATCAATTAGATATGGAAATGAGTTATGTAACAGAAGATGACGTTTTAGAAGTTGGTGAAGAAATATTCTATGATGTATTTTCTAAATTTTCTAATAAAGAAGTATCACCTCGTCCATTTAGAAGAATAGCTTACAAAGAAGCAATGGATTCATATGGATCAGACAAACCAGATCTTAGAAATCCACTTATAATAAAAGATGCTAGTAAAGTATTAGAACATACTAGTTTTGGACCATTTAAAGGAAGTATTATTAAGGTAATAGTAGTAGATGATATAGGAACAAAGCCAAATAGTTGGTTTAATGAAATAGTTGATTATGCTAGTAGTATAGGAATGCCTGGTATTGGATATATCACACTTATGAGTGATGGAAGTCTAAAAGGACCTATTGATAAATTCTTAAGTGAAGAAGAAAGAGAAAACTTAATAAAAGAATTTAATATGAAAGAAAATAGTGTAATGTTCTTTATTGCAAATAAGAGACTTAATGTAGCAAGAAAATTTGCTGGACTTATTCGTGATGAACTAGGAAGAAAATTAGAATTAATTGATCCTAATAAATTAGAATTATGTATTGTTAATGATTTCCCTATGTTTGAATATGATGATAAAACTAAAAAATATGAATTCTGTCATAATCCATTCTCACTTCCACATAATGGTATAAAAGAATATGAAAAAGAAAATATTGATGATATACTTGCTTACCAATATGACTTTGTATGTAATGGTAATGAAATGGCATCAGGAGCAATTAGAAATACTGATTTAGATTCATTAGTAAAAGGATTTGAAGTAGTAGGATATACAAAAGAAGATGTTGAAAAGAGATTTAATAGTTTATTTACAGCATTTAAATATGGTGTACCACCTCATGGAGGTATGGCTCCTGGAATAGATAGAATATTAATGCTTATAAATGATGAACCAAACTTAAGAGAAGTTCAAGCATTCCCAGCAAGTGCATCAGGTGCAGATAATATGATGGGTTCACCAAGCGTACTTGATGATGAACAATTAGAGGAATTAGGAATAAAAATTGATATAGAAGAGGACTAATATGAAAAAAGAAAAACATTTAGAAATAAATGAGAATAATTATAAGGGGTATGTTGAATTATATACAAAAGATTGGATGACAGGCGATGAAATCAAAAAAATTATAAGAAAAATATTAATAGGTGGCGGAATTTGCCTTGTTATTCCAGTTATTACTATATTGGCTACAAGTAGTAAGGAAATTACCGCATTAGTACTTTGTTCTGAGGTTGTTGCATATTTTGGATATTTTTTCGAATTATTTAGAAAAAATAGTGAAAAAAGGAAATTAAAGATAAAAGAAAAATATCCATATGTAGATTTATCTTTAGATATGAATGAGGTTATAAATGCACTAAAAGAAGCAAAAATATTAGTTTATAAAGAAAATTATTTATTATTAGATGTTAAATCATATGAACAAAGATTAAAATTTGAAAAAGAAATAAGAAAAGATTTAGAAAAACAAGACAATAATGAAAATCTTGATGAACTTATAAGTGATAGTGAACAAAATATTAGTGATAATACTTTTAGCATATTAGAATATGAAAATCAGATAGAACAAGAAAAAATTAGATTAGAAGTCTTAAAAAGAATAAAACAAGAAAGAGAAAATCAAGTCTTTTCTGAAGAAACAGATAATATTGAAATGCAAAGTCAAAAAAAGGGCTTAGTATTAATAAAACAAAAGAAGGATTAATATGACAATAAGAGAAGAATTATTAAGCGAAGGTTATACAGATGAATATATTGATAAAGCATCAAAAATGGAATATCAAAAAATAGTAGATGAAATACAGAATAGAAAAAAATCTAGATTAACTAGGATAAGTAACCATTTAAAAATAAGTTATTATATTAATCGTTTAATTAAGTTATTAGCATGGAAATCAACATTGAAAAGTGGCAATAATGATAGAGATGATAACGATATAAATAAAATTGATTCAATGAGTTTACAGGATGAAGAAATTATAAAAATGCTTCAAAGATATTTTAATGGTGAATATATGGGAAATTTGACAGTAACTTTCCAAGATGAGGAAATTGAAGAAGAGTTTAAAAGATATCTAAATGGTGATAAAAATATTTCTCTTGAATTCAATTATGAAACTGTTCTTTCAACTCCACAATTTGATATAGCAAGAGCTGTAAAGAACGTTGATATATATTCAAAAAGATTACTTGCTGATTATTTAAATATGAATGAAGAAGAGATAATTAATATGGATAGTGAAGAAATTTTAATTGTTGTTAAAAAAAGAAACAAGGCTTTGAAATTTACAAAATAGTGTTAAAAAAGGAGGATTAGCATGAGTACAAAATTTACAAAAGAAATGGTAGATGACTATGCAGATAAATTACTAATTGGTTTAACGAGCGAAGAAAACCAAATGGTATTAGATGAATTTGAGATAATAGATGAAACAATAAATACGATAAATGAAATAGAAGGTATTGAAAATGTAGAACCAATGACACATACTTTAGATGATTTCGTTTATGAACTTAGAGAAGATGTAGCTGAAGAATCAGTACCAATAGATGATTTACTATCAAACTGTGATATGCATAATGGTAGAGAAGTAGAAGTTCCAAAGGTGGTGGAATAAAATGAAATATATGAATAAGAGTATTGAAGAATTACATGAACTTTTAAAAGAAGGTAAAGTAACAGAAAGAGAATTAATAGACGAATCATTAGAATTATCTAAAAAAGTAGAAGAAGAAAATAATGCATTTGTAACAATATTAGATAATATTGAAGAAAAAGAAGTAACTGATAATTTATTAAGTGGTATTCCATATGGTCTTAAAGATAACTATTCTACAAAAGGAATATTATCAACTGGATCATCTAATACACTTAAAGATTATGTACCATTTTTTAATGCAACTGCTGTAGAAAAGTTAAATAATGCAGGAGCGGTACTTATAAATAAAACAGCCATGGATGAATTTGGTATGGGTGGAACAGGAACAACATGTCATACTGGTGTAGTAACTAATCCATGGGATAAAACAAGAATGTGTGCAGGATCTTCATCTGGATCTGCAGCAGCAGTAGCCGCAGGTGTCTATCCATATGCAACAGGATCAGATACAGGAGATTCAATAAGAAAACCAGCAGCTTACTGTGGTATAGTAGGATATAAACCAACATATGGAATGATTAGTAGATATGGATTATTTCCATTCGCATCATCTTTAGATCACCTTGGAGTACTTACAAGATGTGTAAAAGATGCTGCAATAGTAGTAGATGAAATGAAAGGTATAGATAAAAATGATATGACTAGTTGGGATTCAAGTGATATACATTTAAGAGAATCTATAACTGGTAACGTAAAGGGTAAAAAATTATGTTATGTAAAAGAAATATGTGATATAAATAATTATCCAAATGCTACAGAAGAATTAAAAGAACATTTAAGTAATTTCATGAAGACAATTGAAAAAGCAAAAGAACTAGGTTTTGAAGTAGATGAAGTATCAGTAGATAAAACATTATTAAGTGCTGTACCAGCAGTATATGTTGTTATATCATGTGCTGAAGCAACAAGTAATATGTCTAACTTAACAGGTATAATATTTGGACCTAGAGCAGAAGGTAAAAACTGGATAGAAATGGTAAAAAATTATCGTACACAAGGTTTTTCACCACTTATAAAAAGAAGATTTGTAATTGGTTCATATGTACTTCAATCACAAAATCAAGAAAGATATTTTAGAAATGCACAAAGAGTAAGAAGACTTGTTGTAGATGAATGGAAGAAATTATTTAAAGATTATGATGCTGTAATCCTTCCAGTTGGATCAGGCCCAGCAAAACATTTAGATGGTTCAAAAGATATCTTAACTAAAGATACAGAAATATTAGAAGAACACCTTCAAATAGGTAATTTTGGTGGATTCCCATCTATAACAATACCAAATGGATTTGTAAGTAATATGCCAGTAGGTGTAAATATTACAGGTAATTGTTATGATGACGCTAATGTTTTAAATATTGCATATGCTTTAGAAAGTGCAATGCCTTATAAAGGACAAATCGCAGGAGGTGAAACAAATGAGTAAGTATTTAGCAAAAATAGGTTTAGAGATGCACTGTGAAATAAGTGAAACAAATTCAAAAGTATTTTCAAGTGCAAAAAATGATTACTCACAAATACCAAATTCTAATATAAGACCAGTAGATATGGCTTTTCCTGGAATTCTTCCAGTTGTAAATAAAGAAGCTGTAAGAATGGCTTTAATGACAAGTATGGTACTTAATTGTTCACAACCTGAATATATGTATTTTGAAAGAAAAAATTACTATTATCCAGATTTACCAAAAGGATTTCAATTAACACAAGAAACAAAACCAATTCCAGTAGGTATTTATGGACATGTAGAATATGAATGTAATGGTGAAGAAAAAAGTGTTAGAGTAAATAATTTACACTTAGAAGAAGATGCTGCATCTTCAGAACACTTATTTGATACAACTACAATAGATTATAATAGAGCAGGTGTACCACTTCTTGAACTTGTAACAGAACCAGATTTTCATTCATCAGATGAAGCAGTTGCTTTTCTAGAACATATGAGAAGTGTTTATCAATACTTAGATATATCTGAAGCAGATAGTAAAAAAGGACAACTTAGATGCGATGTAAACGTATCTATTATGGATGCAGATAAAGATGAAAATGATCCTAATAATTGGGGAACAAAAGTAGAAATTAAAAATGTTAACTCTTTTGGTGGAGTAAGAGATGCAATTAATTATGAAATCAAAAGACAAAGCCATTTAAAAGATAATGGAGAATATGATAAAGTTGTTCAAGAAACAAGAAGATGGGATGAAGAGTCAGGTACAACAATTTCAATGAGAAGTAAAGTTGATGCTGTTGATTATAAGTATTTTGTTGAACCAAATATTCCAAAATTTAAATTAAGTAAAGAATGGCTTGATGAAATAAGAGAAAGTATTCCAATGCTTGCTTATGACAGAAAGAAAAAATATATGAATGAATATGGTCTTAGTGAATATGATTCAAATATATTAGTTAAAGAAAGACCAATTAGTGATTATTTTGAAAAAGCAGTAGAAATTGGTTGTGATGTAAAACAAGCAGCAAACTGGATAAATGGTATGATACTTTCATATTTAAATACGAATGAAATATCAATTAAAGATTTTTCTATGACAGAAGAAGATTTAAAAGAATTAATTGATTTAATAGAATCAAAAACAATATCTAGTAAACAAGGTAAAGATGTATTCTATAAATGTTTAGAAGATAAAAAATCACCTAAACAAGTAGTTAAGGATGAAGGTATGATGCAAATAACAGATTCATCAGAAATTGAAAGTGTTATTGATGAAGTTATTAATGAAAATTTGAATCAAGCAAAAACTTATGATCCAGAAAATCCTAGAATATTAGACTTCTTTGTAGGACAAGTAATGAAGAAAACTAGAGGTAAAGCAAATCCAGCTATGAGCAGAGAAATGCTTGCTAAAAAATTAGAAGAATTAGTAAAATAAAACTATAAAGTTCAAAAACTTTATAGTTTTTTTATAGTTAAAAAGTACTTTTTTTGTTAATCATAAATGCTCATTTAATTAATATAATGTAAAAAGGAGGTAAAAATGTATAATAATTGTAATGATGATTTCGAAAAAATAAAGAGAAAAATAGATGAAGAAAATAAAAAATGTAAAAAATGTTATATACAAGGGCCAACAGGACCAAAGGGGGATCAAGGTATTCAAGGTGAAAGAGGAATTCAGGGGCCTTCAACTATAAAAATTGGTATTACAGAAACTGTAGAAAATAAAGAACAAGCTAAAGTAGAAAATGTAGGAACAAATGAAGATGTTATTTTGAATTTTAAAATACCTAGAGGAGAACAAGGTATAGAAGGAAAAATTGGATTACAAGGACCAACAGGACCGCAAGGAGAAAAAGGAGATATTGGACCACAAGGAATAAAAGGAGAAAAAGGGGATCAAGGTCCAGCAACTATTCAAATTGGTAATGTTGAAACTATTGAACCAAATGAAGAAGCAGAAGTCGTAAACAGTGGTACACCAATAGATGTAGTTTTAGATTTTAAATTGCCAAGAGGAGAACAAGGAGAAACTGGACCAAGAGGCCTTCCTGGTGAAATTGGTAGAACAGAACATATTGCAATAGATGAAACAGAAACTATTGAACCAGGTGAACCAGCAGAAGTTATGGATACTTTTGAAAATTGGGTCCATCATTTAGCATTTTTTATTCCAAAAGGAGAAAAAGGGGATAAAGGAGAAACTGGACCAAGAGGACCACAAGGTCCTGCAGGTCCACCTGGAACAGAATTTACATCTTCTTATGGAATGCGATATTTAATGACAGAAACACAAATAACTTTACCACAAGCAACAGATACAGTGATTCCTTTGCCAGAAAAAGGAGTAGCGTTATTTACTGAATATCCTGATAATAATTCAATTAAAATAAAAGAAAACGGAGTTTATCTTGTTTCTTATACATTATGCGGTGGAACAAATGAAGAGTGTTCATTAACTATGTCCGTAAAGGCAAATGATTTACTTTTACCTGCCACTAATACAACTAGTGAATTTCAAGCACAAATAGTTAATTGTATAAATAGTTCAACAATTGTATCACTTAATAAAGATGATCTTATTACATTAAATGTAAAATCATCTATGAATGTCAATATATCATTTAATGGAAGTACAAATGCAATGTTAAGTGTTATAAAAATACATTAAGAGTAGAAAATTCTACTCTTTTTGTTATGAATTAATTATGCTAAGTTTTATTTAGTGAATAACTTATAGTAAAGGAAAGTGATAATATGCAAATAATAAATGATAATACTGTTGTAGTAAATAATAACGATGAATTGAAACAAGTATTAAGTGAAGAAAATAACTATAATTATGTATATTTAGGTAATGATATTACAGTAACAAGTGGATTTGTTATAAATAATAAAAAAAGCAAAGTTATTATTGATGGGACTTATAACAATGTTAAATATACTTATACAAATAATTTGAGTTTAGAATCAGAAGTTATAAAGGTAAGTACTACTAATAAAAAAATTATATTAAAAAATATGAATATAGTATCTTCACATGGTTATGGGGTAATATATGTTCCATCTCATCCAAATTATTCTAGTGTGGTAGTAGAATATAATAATATAAATTTTAATGGAATAGAACTTTCATGTAATTATTATGGAACAACTAAAATTATTGATTCTATTATAAATGTAGAAGATACTAATAGTGTATCAGCACAAAAAGTATGTGATTCTAATAGAATTTTAATAGGAGGAAATACAACAATTTCAAGTAGTTCAAATAAAAACACTGTTTTCTTTTTTAATGATGTTATACCATCTTATATTAAGATTATTCCTAATAGTAATGTTAATATAACAACTGATAAAGAACTTATGAATGGAACTAATAGATTAGATTTAATAGTAGGTCATGGAGCAGAATTCCTTTTAACTACTGGTAATGGATTTGCAATAACAACAACACATGGTGCTAGAAATGTTTTAATAGAAGAAATGTCAAAATTTACATTTATAGAAAAAAGTCATCAAAGAGTTCCAATGTGGAATGTATTTGGTAATTTTACGGTTAAAGAAGGTGCAAGCTTATCAGTAATAAATACGTATATGAGCACTCCAACTGATAATTATAATATTTATTTTAAAGGTACAAATCAAAAATTTATCTTAGATAATCCAAAATATATAAATATATATACAAAAAATGCAAATGTTATATATACAAATAATCCTGTTGATTTTATATTTAAATTTAGCAGAATAAATATGTGGATATATGCTCTTGATTATCTTGATGCTTGCACAATTGATGATACACCTGCTTTTTATTGGTATAAAGAGAATAATCCAGCACAAATTACAGGTATATTTAATAAAGATAGTACAACGGTAACATCACATAATTTTACAGAAAGTGAATTAGGTTCATTATCAGATATAAATAGTTTTAGATTTCAAAATATAAAAATATTAACTATAGGACTTATAAAAACAAATATTCATCCAATTAATGATTCTATAAATGCTATATCGGGGCATACTATACCATATTCGGATGTTAAGATAGAATATAGTAATAAAGTTCTAACAGCTAAAGCAGATGAAAATGGCTTATTTGAAGCAAGTATTGATGCTGTTATACCTGATAATACAAATGTTAAAATAACATCTTGTTTAAATAGTTGCTATAACGAAAGAAAAGTTACAGTACCATTTATGGGAGAATTAACTCTTTTAAAAGTAACAGAAAATATTCCATTTAATATGATACCATCTTCTCTGAATCCAATTATTTTGCCTAAAAAAAATAAAACAGTAATAACTGTTGTTGATAGTAGAGTTAATAGTTCTAATTGGAAATTATATTTATATTTTACAAATCCAATGATAGAAAAAGAAGGAAAAATATTAATAGATTCATTATTTTTTAAAAAATTTGATAATAAAGAAATATTATTAAAAACAAATAAAGAGATGATATTTGAATCAAGTGATAATGGTGGAAATGTAAGTGTAAGTAATGTTACCTTTTCAATTGATAAAGGATTATTTTTAAAACCAAGTAATAATTTACTTGAGGATGAAGATTACTCGACTTTAATAATATGGAGTATAGAAGAGTAATGCCTTTACAAAAAATAAAATTAGTTCATAAAATATATTGTAATGAGGTGAGTTATGAAAAAGGATTATATTTATATTAAATTATGTGGTAATGAGAGTATAAAGTCAAATAATATAAAAGTTAAGTTAAAGGATAAATGTAATAAGATTGTTTTTGAGGGAATGACTGATAATTTTGGAAAAATAAAAATACCAATATGTGATAATGAGGTTTATAGATTAATAATATATTCTAATTTAGTAATAATAATAGTACCTTTAATAGCAAAAAGTAATAAAACTTATTGTATAAATATTGGTAATAATAAAAGAAAAGAACATCTTATTACAGTTTTATTAAAGGATAGAAATTATCCTAATATGAAAATAGAAGGAGGAAAGATAATATTATGGCAAGACATACAATCCCAATAACAAATGGTAAAGGAAGTATTGAACTTGTTACAGGAACATATAAGGCAACTGCTGTTGTAGAAGGTTATGATGTTTCAACTTTAAATCCAACAAGTGTTGATATTATAGATAGTACTGATACATATGCATTTACTATAAGTGCTAAAGGAACTTTAACACTTCATGTTACAGATACTGGAAATCCTGATACTGGTGTACAAATTGTTGGTGCAAAATTTGTTAGAACTGATAATGTAGGAAATATAATAGGTTCAGAAATAGTAACTAATCAAGATGGTAATGCTGTATTTAATAATGTCCCATTTTCTGCATCAGGAAATATTACAATATATTATAAGCAAATATCTGGTGATGGAGGACATACATTTGATACTGTAGTTAAATCAACTGTTATGACAACAGAATCACAAGTTGTTGAAATAGAAAATCCAAGTGCACCTGAGAGAAACTTTACATTAATGGATGCTAGTTTCCCAAATATACCAATTATGGATGGTCAAATAATACTTGAAGATAATTAATAAGAAAGCATTTTTATAAGAAACTGCTTTCTTTTATGTTATAATAACTATAAATGAAGGTAGATGTGGAGGCTTTAATTATGAAAAAAATAATTTTAACTATTTTATTATGTGGAATTGTGATTTTATGTTTAACAGGATGTGAAACAAAAACAAATGTAAGTATTGAAGAGTTAAATAATATTAATAATAAAATAATTGATTATTTTCAAAAAAATGGTACAGAAAAATATAATAATTATAGTTATAATTATGTGGATGAAAGAAATAAGGTTGTTATTGTGGGATTAATTGATAATAGTAAAAAAGAACAAAAATGGTTTAAGAAAAATATAGTAAACTCAAAATATATAAAGTTTGAACAAGGTGAAAAATCTAAAAACACAAGAATTAATGTATCTAGTATAATAGATTCAATAGTTAATAATGGACCTCATACATCATCAAATCCGTTTGATTATATTAAAACAAGTCAAAAAGAATATAATGAACTATTAAATCATCCAAAAGAAACATTTGAATATGCAATTAAAGATTTAATCGAAACAAATGCTAATAATGGACTAAAAAGTTATATTGAGGCATTACTATGTAAAGAGATAAATAAAAATTTTAAATATGATTTTGAATCTGCAAATGATTATTTAAAACATTATAAAGAATTTTTACAACAAAGTCATTCAGATTTTAATAATTATGATAAATATGCTATTTCCTTATTGAAATAAGAATTGTTTAATAGATAAATAGTAATTTGTTGAAATGGAGAATTTATGAAAAAGAAAATATTAATTATTGTGACAAATTTTTTAATAGTATTAATAATTGTTGTTTTATATGCATTATATTGTTTTAATTATATTCCACATAAAAAATATACTAATGAAGATTTTAATATTAAGACTTATATAAGTAAAACTGATAAAGATAATGATGGCATAGATGATCAAACTGATATATTAAATAATGTAAGGAATTATATAAAAACAAATCCTAAATATAAAAGTAAATATTATGCTACAGGTTATCCAAATGATGAATATGGTGTATGTACCGATGTTGTTGCATTTGGATTAAAAGGCGCAGGTTATGATTTAATGAATTTAGTAAATGAACATATAAAATCAAATAGAAATTTATATGATATTGATGTTATAGATAAAAATATTGATTTTAGAAGAGTACAAAATTTAAAAGTATATTTAGACAATAATGCGATTGTTTTAACAAATGATATTAATAAGATAAAAGAATGGCAAGGTGGAGATATTGTTGTATTTAAAAATCATATTGGCATAGTATCTGATAAGAGAAATAAAAAAGGTATTTCTTTTATAATTCATCATGCTAATCCTTATCAAAGATATTATGAAGAAGATATATTAGAATATCGTAATGATATTATAGGTCATTATAGAATAAGTTAAATTAAATTTTATTAAATAATATGTTAAAGATAATAAAAAAACTATAGTTTTTATTATTAATAATATATATATCCGTAAGTGAATAAGCTTTCTTTAAAATTAGTTTTAATTTTTATTTGTTGAAAAATTATATTTAGTATTCTTTTTTTAATTATAATATGTTATCATTGTTAATAGGTGGTATAAGTGGAAAAAGGGGAAAAGAAAAATATTATTGTTATCAAGATTTTAATAATACTTCTTTTTTTTATTTTATTTTTTCTAATGTATTTAAGTGTAAGAAATATTTATAATAATGCAACATTTTATTTAAATGGCGAAAAAATAATGAACTTAGATTTAAATGCAAATTATGAGGAACCCGGTTTTGTTGCTGTTTTAAATGGTAAAAATATTAAGAATAAAGTTAAGGTAAAATCTGATGTAGATACAAGTAAATTTGGTGAATATACTGTAAAATATACTTTAGAATATAAATATTTATTTATAAAAAAAGAATTAATTAGAACGGTTTCAGTAAAGGATTTAGTTAGCCCAGAATTAAATGTTAATTCAGATGATCATATATATTTATATTTAAATGAAAATTTTGAAATGCCAACATTTAATGCAAATGATAATATTGATGGTGATATTACAAATAAAGTAAAAGTACATTCTAATATAGATATTAAAAAGGCTGGTAACTATAATATTACATATTCTGTTACTGATTCTAGCAATAATGAAACTAAAAAGGATATAGAAGTAACGGTTGATAAAAAGAATAATTTATCTTATATAAAGGTAAGTATTGCAGAACAAAAATTATATTATTATGAAAGAAATAAATTAGTATTAGAAACTAATATAGTTACAGGAATGAGAGGAGTAAGTCCAACACCAACAGGGGATTATAAAGTACTTAGTAAAGCAAGAAATGTTAATTTAAAAGGAGCAGATTATACAAGCTTTGTAAGTTATTGGATTGCATTTAAAGGTAATTCATATGGACTTCATGATGCATCATGGAGAAGTAGATTTGGTGGAAATATTTATACATATAATGGTAGTCATGGATGTGTTAATATGCCAAGAAGTGAAGTATCTAAACTTTATAATATGGTTGAAATAGGTACCCCAGTATATGTCCATTAATTTGATAGATTTCTATTTGAAATCTCTTTTTTTTATGTTATAATTGATTTATGCGAGAGTGGCGGAATAGGTAGACGCGAAGGTCTCAAACACCTTTGGCCTTTGGCCGTGTGGGTTCGATTCCCATTTCTCGCACCATTGACGAATCTGTTCGAACTATTCGAACTTTGATATATAGAATCAATCAGAAATGATTGATTTTTTCGTTTTTTGAAAAAATCAACCTAAAAAGAAAGGTTGGTGTTTATGATTAAAATTATTAAGGAAGAAATTGAAATTGAAGAATCTTTAGAATCGAGGTTAAGAGTAATATGTGATTTTTGTAATACTACAACAATAATAGAAAATGGAAGTATTAGAAGAATTTTTACTAAAAAATGTGTATCTGATTGTTTTGTAAAAGATAATTCAAGCAAATGTGATACAGGAAGTGTAGAACCTGGACTTGTTTTAAAGAAAAGAAGAAAATAATTTTGTGCAATTTTTGAGAATTAATTAAAACATTGTAATTTTAAAAAAAATAGTGTATAATAAGAAATACTTTAAAAGGGAGGTTTTACAATGAATAATCTTGATGAAATTAAATATATTATGGAATTGGAAGAAGAAAAAGCAAATTTAGAAAGAGAGTTATCTTTAATTAATGATAAAATTAAAGGAATTAATGATAGAATTAAAGGTATAAGAAATATTTGTTCACATGTAAGTGTTGACTTAGGTTATTATGGTATTTATCCAAGTACTGGTGACGAGTATTGTTGTTTGCTATGTGGTATGGGAAAAAATCGTGAATATTATTATGAACCAAGATATATGGTTCATGCTAAAAATTATTTACCACAATATGATGTTTCTGATGATAGTCAATGTATTGAAAAATTAGAGCATATACAAATATTAGCACTTGGAATTTTAAAGCAAAAACCTGATATGACAAATGAGGAACTAGTTTCTAGGTTAAATACTTTAATTGGAGCTAGCACTGTTATATCTCAAGATATTGATAAAAATAATAGTCCAAAATTAATAAAGAAACCAACTTCTAAAAAGTAATTTAAAGTAGCATAAAAATATTGCTACTTTTTTCTTTATTTGTTAAAATGTATATAGTGATTGATTCATATGAATCATTCGTTTTATGGAGTTGTAGACCTCTACGTCATCGGCACCATAGGGAAATCCGCTCGAACTTTTTATAAGTTTCGAGAATGAATAGACAATCAATTCTAAATTAGGATTGATTTTTTTCTTGTTTAGAAAAAAGTCGTTTCAAGAAAGGATTGATTAAAATGGTTAATGTTATCAAGCAAGAAGTTAGAATGGAAGAATCATTAAGAAAGAGATTAGAGTTTATATGTGAATTTTGTAAGGTTAAATCAACAATTATTAATGGTAATTTAAGAATGATAGATAAAACTAATCTTACATATCTAGAACCACACAGAATTATAATTAATGGTATAACTTTCCTAGCTTTTAATTATTCTAATGAGATATTTATAGAAAACTTAAATAATAAAATTAAATTATCTGAATTAGAAAATTATTTAAAGAATATTTAACAAAAGTTAGTTAAATAGGTAAATGCAAATTTCATATAATTATTGAAAAAATAAGGTAAAATGCAAGTTTTATCTTGTTTTTTTACTAAAATAATATATAATAATTG